>Ga0208700_1000407_pt1 | contig 13141 bp, 9 predicted proteins | sample DeeseametaMP2016_FD_184179 | JGI IMG/M metagenome (GOLD analysis project Ga0208700, IMG submission 184179) | Marine microbial communities from the Deep Pacific Ocean - MP2016 (SPAdes) | ecosystem: Environmental > Aquatic > Marine > Oceanic | place: East of Hawaii, North Pacific Ocean | collected... | reverse complement strand
TTTGCTTTTACCCGGAATTCTTCTTATTGGTATTGCAGTCTTTTATGGTTCTGCATTTTTAAATGGATCAACGTTTGCAAGTCTGGAAAATGGAGGATATTTATTGGGTCCATTTCCGGAGGGCGGATTGTTTCCCGGACTGCCAATAGCTTATTTAAACTCGTTCCAGTGGAATTTGTATTTTGCGCAATTCCCAACCATTGGCACCATGCTGATATTAAATGCTATTTCTCTTCTTTTCAATTATAGCGGTTTAGAGCTCATCATTAAGGATGATGTGGATCTTGACCGAGAATTGAAAATAAATGGCTTAAGTAACATCCTGGCTGGTTTGGGTGGTGGATCTGCTGGTTATATGAGCTTGAGCGAATCCACCATGAATTATAATATGGGTGTGAAATCAAAATTAAGCAATCTAATCGTGGCGGGAATTTGTGTACTTACATTAATCTTTGGTGCCAAGATTTTGTCAGTTTTTCCAAAGGTCATTCTGGGAGGATTGATATTCAACCTGGGTCTATTGTTCTTAACAGATTGGCTTTATGATACATGGCATCGAATCTCAAAAGCTGATTATTTCATCATCGTACTGATCCTTGTTGTTATTGGAGCAGTTGGCTTTCTGGAAGGGATTTTCATTGGGCTTATTTTATCTGTGATATTATTTGTGATTAATTATTCCAAAGTAGAAGTGATCAAATATGAACTTTCAGGAAAAACCTACCACAGCAATGTAGAACGATCAGAACAACTTAAGGAGTTTATGCATGATAAAGGTGATCAGATCTTCATCCTGCCGCTCCAAGGATTCATCTTCTTTGGTACATCAAATCGTCTTTTAGAACGGGTACAAGAAAGACTCGATAATACAGTCCAATCTGATCTTAAATATTTGATCTTCAATTTTGGTCAGGTAACCGGCATAGACTCTTCAACAATAAACAGTTTTAACAAATTACGTATCATGGCAGAGAATAATGTTTTTAAAGTCCTCTTTTGTTCATTGAATGATGAAATGAAACATCAATTTTCTGTTGAAGGTTTATTGCCAGACCCGGACAATATTTTTCAATCATTTAATGATCTTGATTACGGGCTTGAATGGTGTGAAGATCAGATCATCCATGATCTGTTGAGTAACGAAGAACTGGCCATTAATAGTGGTGAAAAGGATTTTTTCAAAACGCGATTCGCAGATCTGATCGAATATTTTGAGCATAGGGAAATTTCTAAAGACATCACAATCATTGAACAGGAAAAAGATCCTGGTGGTATCTATTTTCTTGAATCAGGGCGTATCACAGTTCAGCTTGACACCGGAACAGGCGATAATATTCGTCTAAAATCCATGGGCCCTGGAACGGTTGTAGGTGAAGTAAGCCTGTATCTTGGATCAAAAGCATCCGCATCAGTTATTACAGATGAGGATTGTAAAATCTACTTCTTATCCAAAGACAATTTTAAAAAACTCAATATGGAAGCACCGGAAAAAGCAGCCGAACTCCATACATATATTGTAAAATTACTAAGTGATCGCCTGGCAAAATCCAATGCAACAATTAAAGCATTAATGAGATAAATGTTATCTATATCTGATTATTATTAAAAGATTAATACCATCATGTCAAACTTTATTTATTTAGTTTTAGTTATAGTTTTCATTATAGTCGCTACAACACGATTAAAGATCCATCCTTTCTTAACACTTCTTGTGGCATCTTTAGCAATGGGTTTTCTGGGAGGACTGGACTCTACAACTATCATTAATAATTTGACTGAAGGATTTGGAGAAACGCTCAAAAGCATTGGTATCGTTATTGCTTTGGGAACGATCATCGGGATCTTCCTGGAACGAAGTGGTGGAGCAAATGCTATTGCAGAATCTTTTTTAAAATTATTTGGTCAGGGTAAATCTCCTATAACAATGAGTTTAACCGGATTTATCGTGTCTATTCCTGTATTTTGTGATTCCGGTTTTATTATACTTTCAACACTAAATCGGGCACTGAATAAACGCACTGGTATCTCTCTTGCAGTATTGAGTATCGCATTAGCAACTGGACTATATACAACCCATGTATTTGTTCCTCCAACACCGGGGCCGCTTGCTGCTGCTACAAGTATTAAAATGGAGTCTGATACTCCTTTATTAAAAAATATATCATATATAAAATCCTTGGTTAAACAATATGATATATAAAAAGTTAAAGCCCTGAATTTTCAGGGCTTTAATGCTCCGGAGGAGGGACTCGAACCCCCGACCTGGTGGTTAACAGCCACTCGCTCTACCAACTGAGCTACTCCGGAATATTGAATTGTGGCTTAAAAAAGCTGGCAAATTTATTGCACTTTGAGTTTCTCTCAAAGTTACATTTCCTTTTCAGCTATCAGAACTCTACCTTCATCAAATAGTCCCGATTTAATATTTTGGACTCCAATATATACAACCCCGTCTTCATCATGAGGTTCACCATAGGTTGAATGAATAGATTTCAGACCACCGAGCCATTTTCGTTTATCCGATATATATACAAGATCGCCAACTTCTGCGGACATTTTTGCCATATTATTCTTTGAAAACTGTATACGATTCTCACTTCCGTCTTTCGATTTATAATACACCTCAATTTTTTCGCCAACGCGATCATTCAATTCAGAACCTTTGAACATAGTTCTTGCTCTTTCTATCGATGAGGATATTAAACCTTCTGTAGCTTTTTGTTCATCGTAAGGGACAAAATAGCCAACGATAACCGGAACCAAAAGAATCACTAAAACTGCTGAAATAATTTGCCCTTGAATCTCCATTCCATCAAACAATACCGGGGCAAATGCCAATCCGGTGATTATAGTAATGCCGACCATTTCTTTACGTCCAGATTTCCTAGCATTAAACCATGCCACAAAACGATTATAATAATTTCCCGCAAATGTAACAAAACAGCCCACACCCATACAAACAACTATATTATAAAATGCCCGGATGTAGGAATAAGGTCTTGCTGGATTCATTTCGATTCCATGATCAAATGGTGCAATTAAAATTCCGGGGTATCTGGCACCGAGAATCATCAAAAGTACGCCCCCAAGAAAAGTTGTTATCACTCCAGCAGGAGTAAACCGTTTCCAGAATACACCCATAAAAATGGCAACAACCAGTGGCGGTGTTAATGTGGAATGAAAAAAACCGTGAGCCTCATAAACGGTTGGAAAATTCTTGAAAGCTAAAACTGCAACCACACCGAGAGCAGTAATGCCAATCGATGCAAGTCGAGCCACATAAAGTTCTCTACGATCTTTCTCAGTATCACTCTCATGAGAGGATTTCAAATAAGATGCGATGGGCCGATAAATATCATTTACACAAATTGCTGCTGTAGCATTGATCAGTGTATCCACAGTTGACATCAATGCAGCTGAAAGAGCGGCCATTACAAAACCAAATACGCCTGGGCTGGTCACAATACTGGCCACAACCACAAAAATTTCATCGGGTGATGTGTTTGGGCTAATGATATCCGGCGTCGCCACAGAAATGGCTTTTCCAAGCCAACCGGCGTTGCCTACAACAACTGCTGAAAGAGGTAAAACAAACATGATATTAATTGCTGCTGCTTTGCGCCCTTCATTCACACTTTTACAGGCCATAAACCGCATGAGCAACCCTTGATTCAAAAATAAGAATCCAATAGACCCAGCTACAGCGTCCTGCCAAAAAATACCCACAAAATTAAAACTCGACGGTTGGTTAAAATCCGCCAAAGGAAGTTTCCAAGTTGTAGGCAATAAATCCCAAAAAGCTGTGAAACCTCCCAAATAAGATATGCCAATGGCAAACAGCATAAACCCTGCAAACAACAGGATGAATCCCTGAAGCAGATCGGTAAAAATCACCGCAGTCTGACCACCATAAGTGATGTAAATCCCCGTTATAACCGCAATCACAGCAATGGCACGCATCAACGTAATATCAACGGTCGCACCCATAATATTAAACGCTTCAGGCAGCATGGGGATAATGGCTTTTCCTAAAGTCAAAAAACCGATCCCGATATATCCAATCATGTATAATAATAACAGAATCGTGGCTAAAAACCGTGCCGATGGACTAAACCGCTTTTCAAAATATTCCGGTATGGATCGCACCTTTGAATACACAATAATCGGCAGCCAGCCAAACATGAAAAACGGCACAAAAAACCAGTCATTTAAATAGGTCATGGATGAACTGATGCCATGTTCGAATCCCTTAGCTGAATATTTTACAAAACTATGGCTGCCCACTCCCGTTGCGACAATGGACATTGTAATAAGCCACCAACTGAAACGGCGACCGCCAAAAAAGAAATCAGATGTTGTTTTCGTATATCGTCCAAAATAGCTGCCGAACAGCATGATCGCAATAAAATATACGATCATAACAATCCAGTCGGTTGAGGTTCCAATATTATGAAATGTTTCCATTTCCATTGCTTACTTCAGTGCCAGAAAAGTTAAAACACCATGAAGAGCCATGAACCAGCCATAACCCAAAAATAATATTTTCATCCATTTTCGGTGATGGGGTTTGTTCATATCCAAAGATTTTGTTTTCCAGACCAGATATACTCCGGAAAAAAAGAAAACGCCGCCCAATCCATATAAATAGAAATATGGTAACCAGGAATGTGAAAAATAATCCATTAATGTTCTATATTAGCTGATCAAAAGCAGGTTTAAGTATATCAAAAGTCTCCTGTAATCCCTGTACTTGAACTTTGGTATGCCCAACAACGGGCATAAAATTGGTATCGCCCTGCCAGCGAGGTACAATATGATAATGGATATGATCTTCGATTCCCGCTCCGCCCGATCTGCCGATATTTGCGCCAAAATTGAACCCATCGGCTTTCATTGTTTTTTTAAGGATCTTCATTGCTTCATCTGCTAATAACATTATTTCATTGCGTTCAGCAGTTGACATATCATTAGAATTATCCACATGAGAATATGGCGCCAACATTAAGTGTCCATTATTATATGGATAGAGATTCATGAGCACAAAGGCATGCTTTCCCCGATGTAGAATGAGCATTTCCCGGTCATTATTTTCATTTGGTTTATCACAAAAGATACAGCCTTCTTTTTGTTCGGAACGGATATATTCTATCCGCCATGGCGCCCAGAGTTTATGCATTTTTTGGTGAGCTGTTATTGGTTTCTGGTGAACAGTAAGCAATAACCAAGATAGCTACCACACTATCAATCACCATCATTCAGCATCTTTATTGGAAGCTGCAATAACCCTATTCTCCATATCTTTAGGCATTTGCTCATAATGGTTGAATTCTTCAGTATGTAATGCCCTGCCACCTGTCAATGATCTCAGAGTTATGGAATAGTTATACAAATGTCCCTGGGGAACTTGAGCCTTGATCACCTGTAAAGATCCTTCTGAATCCATACCAATAATCTTGCCGCGACGACCGGAAATATCACCCATGACATCTCCCATATGGTCTTCCGGGACCTTTACTTCTATATTCATGATTGGCTCAAGCAAACATGGTTGCGCCTTCATAAATGCTTCCCTAAAAGCATGTTTACCGGCAATCTGAAATGCAATATCCTTTGAATCTACAGGGTGCTGTTTACCATCATAAAAGTCTACTTTTAAATCCACAACTCTGTAGCCAGCCAATACACCTTCCACACAGGAAGAATTAACACCCTTTTCAACAGATGGAACAAACACACGATCTACATTCTGCCCCACAAGTGAATTAGAAAACTCCACACCTTCACCGCGCTGTTTGGGTTCAATGCGCATCCAGACTTCAGCAAATTGCCCTGCACCGCCACTTTGTTTTTTATGGCGATACTTTGATTCTCCGTCACCCTGGATCGTTTCTCTATACGGTATCTTTGGTTCTTTTAAATGGATGTCCACATTGAAGCGCCGTTTCAATCTATCATGGATGACTTGTAAGTGCAACTCGCCTTGTCCTGAAATAATGGTTTGTTTTATTTCGGGATCAACTCTGTAAATAAATGTTGGGTCTTCTTCATGCAGTGTCGATAGACCAACAGCTACCTTTTCCTCATCCCCTTTGGAATGAATTTCAATTGCTGCATGAATATTCGGCTTTGGATAGGCCACCTCCTTAAGCTTTACTCTCAAGTATGAACCACAAAGTGTATTTCCATTATGGGTATCCTTGAGCTTCACCACTGCTCCAAGATCACCTGCAGCCAATTCACCAATATTGCTCCGATCTTTTCCATTCATAATAAATAACTGGCCGAACCGTTCATTTTTACTTCTGGAAGTATTATATAGATCTACACCCGTACTTACTCGGCCGGAATACACCCTGAAAAAAGATAATTCACCTACATGTCCTTCAGAAATTGATTTATAAACAAACAGTACAGGATCACTGCCTGCTAGATCAACAGTCTTTTCTTCGTTACTGTTGGCATCCAAAGCAGTGATCTGGGCCCTGTCTACAGGCGAAGATCCATACTTGGCAATAAAGTCCATAAGCCTCGCCACGCCAATATTCGACGTCGATGATGAGCAGAACAACGGAATAAATGTCTGGTTCTGAACTGCAGCATGGATCCCATCACGCATTTCTTCTTCGCTCAAATTTCCCTGCTCAAAAAATTTCTCCAAGAGTGAATCGTCTGATTCAGCGACATATTCAATCAAACTCTGGTGAAGTTCATCCACTTGCAGCTGCAAATCCTCAGGCAGTTCAGATTCGGTGAATTCCCCCGAGCCATCTGTATTGTATTCAATGAGTTCACTACGCAGAACATCAACAATTTTATTAAAACCGGGGCCCACATTGACCGGTATTTGCATTGGAAACACATTGTGACCAAAACATTTCTTACACTGCTTGAGGACTTGATTAAAATTGACGTGCTCTCTATCTAAACCATTAACTATAATAATTTTAGGAATTTTGTTTCTGGTCGCGTGATCCCAAACTTGTTCTGTCCCAACCTCAACACCATTCACCGCGCTGACAACGACGACAGCCATGTCGACCACCGCCAATGAGCTTAATGCTTCGCCAATAAAATCGGAATATCCGGGAGTATCAATAAGGTTGAACTTTTTATCATTCCATTCGGTAACCATGGGCGTGGCATGGATGGAGATTTGTCTTTGCTGTTCACCGGGGTGATAATCAGACACTGTATTACCAGCGCCAATCGTACCCATGCGGTTAATCTGGCCGTTGCAGTATAGCATGGCTTCACTCAAGCAGGTTTTTCCGCTGGCGCCATGGCCAACTAAAGCAAAATTTCGAATATCAGCAGTTGCGTATTGTTTCATGAAAATTCCTCAGTATTATAAACTGTCATTGTTGATTTTATCCGCATTCCCCTTGAAAAAAGAGTCCAAGTGTACTGACCTGTTGTCAGCAAATCAAGTTTTTCTGTTAGTGTATTATCAGATTGTTACTTCGTCTATATATGAACGTAAAGCTGGTATAAGGTATGTGTCTGATAATTTTTTTTTCTTAAAGGCGTTTGCCAATACTTTCAAGCGCTGTTCAATTGGTTTTGATTTATTGACCACAATATAATTTTCATCATTAAAGGTACATGTTCCACCATTAAAATTGCCTTTATCCTGAACAATATTAATATCCAATTTTTCAGCAAGTTCTTCAAACATGTTCATCAATTTATCTGGTTTTACGCTCACAATAAATCCTGTCGATCATTTTCATTTAAATAATTTACAGCTTTACGGACATCTTCAACATTGTCTTTATTGACCACTAATGTTACATCATCAGTAGATACAACCACTACATTATCCAAACCAACCACAGCGGTGAAATGATCCTCGTTTTGAATTAAATTATTGTTACCATCAATAACAATGCCATTGCCCTTGATCAAGTTGCCGTCTTTTCTTTTTGGCAGTTCATCATACATCGCATTCCATGATCCCAGGTCATTCCAGCGAAAATCTGATTTAACTACATAAATATTTTTTGCTTTTTCCAGCAATCCATAATCAATTGATTCTGGCAGAATCGCTGACCAAATATCTGTAAACGGTTTCCTGGATTTAATGCGTTTTTCTATTTTCCACAACTGGTTACTCAACTCAGGCATATGGCGACCTAATTGATCAAGAAACACGTCTACTTTCCAGATAAAAATACCTGAATTCCAGAGGAAATCCTTACTTTTCAAAAATCGTTTTGCTACACTCAAATAGGGTTTTTCAGCGAATGTAGTTACAGGGTATGCATCAGTTTTATCTACTTTTCTATCTGGGTCAAATTGGATATAACCGTAAGCCGTTGAAGGAAATGTGGGTTGAATCCCGATTGTGACCAGCGCATCCTTTTCGATTGCAATTTTTGAAGCACGGTTCAGCGCTTTTTCGAAGGCTCGATGACCAACAATCAGATGATCGGCTGGAAAAATGCCCATGACAGCTTCACCGTCCACTTTGGAAACATGCAGTGCCGATAAACCAATACAAGGAGCTGTATTTTTACCGCTGGGTTCAGCAATAATATTTTTTGGTTTTACACCTTTTATTTCTTTTTTAATAACAGCTGATAAATCTTTACGTGTGGCAATGAAGATATCTTCTGTTTTCCTGCACTTGCTTAAACGGTCAACCGTGATCTGCAGCATGGTCTGATCACCGATAATTTTCAGCAATTGTTTTGGTTTTGCTTGTCTGCTTAATGGCCAAAATCTTGTACCGCTGCCACCGGCCATCACTATACAATACATTAATTATTGATCCATATAGATAGGTTCAAATTCAATTTCCCAATTGGCCCGGACTTCGAGCGTATCCGGCATTATGTAAAACCATTCACTGGGTTGAAAGGGATATGCTTTGCCATAGAAATAATCGATGTTTTGGTCCCTGTCATCGAAGACAATGAGAGTATATAATCCTTCTGGTATGTCATTATATTCAAAACGACCTGCTGAATTTACAACACTCTTAAAATTCCAATGCTTTTTTTCAACACTTTGTATTTCAGTTATCATTTTTTCTGAATCAATTCCTTTAACAGTTCCGGATATTCCTCCGTATCCAAGCGGGCTTGTTGTTTCGATGTTTATAGTTGTAATGGAATCCTTAAATGTTTCTTTCTCATTAGTAGTCTCATGTCTGAATAATTTCAAATTATAAGATTTTTTAGGTTCCCAACCATTCTGAGGTGCTACAGAAATACTCATGGGTGTATTAATCATTTTTGTAAAATTGACTGCGTTTGTGTCATCGATTATTAAATCAATTTTAAAGTTATTTAACAGTTTTTCCGGCAATGGTCGTGAATATACTAATTCAATTGGAGAGACTGTCTTATCTGGTGTAATCGATATTTTTGAATCGGGTTTTGTAAGTGCTAAATAATTAGTATCTCCCTTTGCAGAAATGAATACATTAATTGCAGAAGAATCCAATAATACCGTTTGATCCATTGTTATATTTTTAAAGCTGATTTTTTCTTTCGCGCTGCGAACAGTATCGGTTACAGTAACAATTATCGATTTATCATCTTCAGGATGTACAAACCATTCCATTTTACTAGTACCGATTTTAAGTCCGTGAATGTTCATGCCATTTAAAATATCATTATTGAAATAAAGCTGACCCCAGTTCCAATCTTTCCACTCACCCCTTAATAAGCGCAGTGGCTCTTTTTCCTTGAATAAGCGAATGTGAATACCGGTGAAAATTGAATCCAATGCAATTACTGAGAGGGGAGGTACTCCATACGACATGCGTTTTTGATCTAACTGTACTCCTACAGCGCCACGTTCTATAGCCAGTATTTTGTATTTTCCTGAAGAAAGATAATTGAATTCAAATGATCCATCATCTTCTGTTTCAGAAATATAATCCGGTTTGGAAAGCAACAGTGTATCACTGCCTTCATCATAAAATAAATATACGCCCGCTGGCTGTGATGCATAGACCCGACCTTTAATAATGCCTGTATCTATTACATCGCCAGTACTGTATGCCAACTGGATTGGCTTGGCGAGTTCTACTCCATGCTCATCTTTGATTGACCTGCTCAAGGTTAAAACAACAGTCATATCATTTTTAATGCCCGTTGGTAAAGTGACAATAACACTTTTACCTTTGAATTTCACAGTAGGATCATCTTTTAAAACAGGTGCAATACGAATTCCAGCCGCAAAGCTTTTCTCATCCATATATTCTGAAAACGTTAACTCAACGACGGGCTCCAGCAGGCGCACAGTTCCGCTGGGCGGGTTTGCTGATAACAATACTGGTGGTGTTGTATCTTTTGGCCCTCCGCTGGCTGGGGCAATGGCTGCGCATTTCCACGTCGCAAGGGTAATACAGAAAAATAACAGGAATAATTTACTGTTCATCTGGAGGGGTCAAATTTAATGGAATTTCCTTGCAAAACGTTATTTCCTTTAGAGTAACATTTGTGGTGAAACACTTTATATCAACTCCTGCTTGCTTTGCATCAACCAACTCTTTAGAAAAAGAAGGATCTCGATCCCACATGGGCTGGAAGATTTCTGCATCCGGCCGCTGACAAATAAAAATGATCTGTGTACGTTTCCCATCCTTCGTAAGTGAAGACAATAATTTTATATGTTTTTTGCCGCGATCTGTAACAGCATCGGGAAACATTGCTGTGGCATCTTCAACATACGTAACAGATTTAACTTCGGTAAATACATCTTTACCATCAGGGTTATTTAATAAGAAATCAATACGGTGGTTCCCAATCTTGTATTCCTGTTTAATTATGCTCCACCCATTTAACATGGGGATTGATCCTTTGGATAGCTCTTCTTTTATAAACCGGTTTGGCAGCGTAGTGTCCAAAGAAATCAACACTCCCTTTTTCTCAACCATAACCGTTGAGAATTTTGTTTTTCTATCTGAATTTTTTGGTGCTGGGCGAAGCCATACATTTGTTCCTGGAATCAGTAATTCCAGCAATCGTCCTGGATCAGGCAAATGACTTTCTACAATTCCACCTGACAATTCAATGTCTGTCATAAAACGGTTTGGTCGAGCAACAAATTTGCCTTTTATAAGCGGTCCGATAATTTTCATACTTCGGAGTTTAGTTCCTAACTATCGTAAATTCAATTCATGCCTTTAGTACCGTCTTATATCCAAAACCTGGAAAATTATGTCCCGGGTAAACCCATTAATGAAGTGCAGCGTGAAATGGGCATATCTGAAGTTATTAAGCTGGCTTCTAATGAAAATTCACTTGGACCTTCACCTCGAGCCATGGCGGCAATGCGGCAAGCCATGGAGAAAATTCACCGTTATCCTGATGCCAGTGGTTATATCCTACGTAAAAAACTTGCTGAAAAATATGACATTAAGATAGATAATGTCGTCCTTGGTGCAGGATCGGAGGGCATCATGTCTACCATCATCCGGACGTTTCTGTTGAGTGATGATGAAATTATTTCAGCAAAAAATTCCTTTATAGGCTTTCGTGTGCTAGCGAAAACTTCCGGGAAAAAGATCCATTGGATCCCCATGAAAGATTACCGCTATGACCTGAATGCCATGGCTGAACAGATCAATGATTATACAAAATTGATATATATTGCTAATCCTGATAACCCTATGGGAACATATATAACACGTGAAGAATTTGATTCATTTTATCAACATGTTCCTGAACGGGTATTGATTATCCTTGATGAAGCATATTTCGAATTTTCGCAATCAACATCAGATTACCCTGACTCAATGACCTATCGGTATGATAATGTGATCACACTACGTACTTTTTCCAAGGCGTATGGTCTGGCCGGAGCAAGGATAGGTTATGGTTTTGCCCATGAAGAATTAATTGGAAACCTGTTAAAAGTAAAGGTTCCATTTGAGCCATCCTATTTAGCTCAAGTCGCCGGTTATGCAGCATTGGATGATATCCCTTTTTTGAGCAAGACCATCGAGATCAATGAAGCAGGTATGAATTATATGAAGAAAGAAATGGAAAAACTGAATATTCAATATGTGCCTGCTATTACTAATTTCATAACAACAGTTTGGGGCTCTGACGAAAAAGCAACCAACATTACAAAACAACTTCTTGAGAAAGGGGTTATTGTACGCCATTTAACTCCCTTTGGTTGGAATAATTGTATTAGGGTCTCCATTGGACTTAAAGAAGAAAACCAACGATTTATTGCTGCTATTTCAGAAATATTATAAATGAATAATTATAAATTAAAGGCGTTCGACCACTGTGAATTATATGTTAGCAACGCTAAACAAGCCGCACATTATTATCGAACTGCTTTAGGCTTTTTACCCATTGCTTATAAGGGATTGGAAACCGGCTCCCGCGACCGTGTCAGTTATGTAATGAAACAAAATAAAATCCGTTTTGTATTAACGTCTCCATTAGAAAAAAATACTGAAATTGGCCATCATATTGATGTTCATGGAGATGGGGTAAAAGATGTATCCTTTACCGTTGATGATGCAGAAGCTGCCTGGAAAGAAACCACCAGCCGCGGAGCTGAAAGTGTAGCCGAACCAAAATTGATCGAAGATGATAATGGTGAAGCTGTACTGGCAACCATCAAAACGTTTGGCGAAACTAACCATACATTTGTACAGCGTGATAATTATAATGGTGTATTTTTACCAGGATTTGAAGTACATAATGAAGACGTTGTTGCTGATCCTACCGGCCTTGTACATATCGATCATATTGTGGGTAATCAACCAGATGGTGATATGCAGCCCGTATGTGATTTTTATGAAAAAGTCTTTGGCTGGCATCGATTCTGGTCTGTTGACGATAAGGATATCAACACTGAATTTTCCGCATTGCGTTCAATCGTTATGGCCAATGATAACGAAAAGATCAAATTACCTATCAATGAACCCGCCGATGGTTTGAAAAAATCACAAATCCAGGAATTCATCGATTATTATAATTCAGCTGGCGTTCAGCATATAGCGATGTCCACTCGAGATATTGTAGAAACAGTCACCAAAATGCGTGCAAAAGGGGTCGATTTTCTGTCCACACCAAGATCGTATTATAATGATCTGGCCGAACGAATTGGTGATATAGATGAAGATATTGAAACGCTGGCAGATTTGGGTATTTTAGTTGACAAGGAT
>Ga0208700_1000385_pt1 | contig 13594 bp, 12 predicted proteins | sample DeeseametaMP2016_FD_184179 | JGI IMG/M metagenome (GOLD analysis project Ga0208700, IMG submission 184179) | Marine microbial communities from the Deep Pacific Ocean - MP2016 (SPAdes) | ecosystem: Environmental > Aquatic > Marine > Oceanic | place: East of Hawaii, North Pacific Ocean | collected... | reverse complement strand
AAATTGATCCGAAAGCTGTGCCAAGTCCGTCAGCCATTATACCTCCAGACAATTCCTTATCAGTAGCTTCTCGGTCTGCTCCTCCCATTGTAGTAGCACTTATATCACCAATAGTTTCGATTGTTGTTACGATGGACATAAACAACATCAATATGATAGCACCCCAAACAAAATCTACTCCATATTGAAAAGGCATTGGTAACGCAAACCAATCAGCCGATGTAATTTTTCCATAGTCAACCATCCCTAATAGCATTGCTACTACGTAGCCAGCGATCATTCCGATTAGGATAGAAGCTGAAGATACCATCCCTTTACCTTTTTGATGTGCTACAAGCGCAACTATTAAAACTGTAAATGCTATAAACAAATGACTAGCATTTCCGAACATTTCAGGCTTGTTGTTCAATAACCATCCACCGCCACCTGCGTACATAAACCCAACTTTAAGAAGACTTATTCCAATCATTAGTACAACAATTCCAGTTACTAATGGAGGAAACATATGTCGGATAGGTTTTATTATTTTTCCAATATACATTTGAAAAATTCCTCCTATAAACGCAGCAGTAAAGACTGCTCCCAGACCTACAGCCTTAAAAGGTAGCATTATTGGAATAAAAGCAAAACTTGTTCCTTGAATGATTGGAAGTCTTGCTCCAACTTTTCCGATACCTACAGTTTGTATGATTGTTGCTACGCCAGCAACAAATAAAGCCATTTGAATTAAAAAGATCTTTTCTGCGGTAGTTGAACCGAAAACACCAGCTACAATTATTGGGACAGTAATATTACCAGCAAACATGGCTAGCACATGTTGAATACCTAAAGGTATAGATTTTCTCAATGGAAGCTTTTTGTTTACTCCACTGCCACCTATTACTGGTTTTCTTCTTCGTGCTCTAACCATTAATCCCCCTCGATTGGGAAACCCTATTAAAATTAGGGAGAAATGAAAAGACCTAATTTATGTTAAATTCATACTAAAATTGGCTATATATGATGTAAAGAAGCGAACTATGAGGTACTTGATCTATACAGCCGTAATATTATTATTGATCATAATCTCATTTTTTTTGCTAGCGATCGACTGAGTTACAACAATTGTATGGCTCAAACTAAGTCGGATTATATATCTGAAAAAGGTGCAGAACACGTATCGGCACAATGCAAAGCTTTTATTTTAGAAAAAGTAATGGTTAAATAAAAAAAACCTCAGCAGCTTTCGCCACTGAGGTTTAGAAAATTAGTTATTATCTTTGTTTTTTAGTTTTAAATTTACCGTATTTGATTTCTTTTTCTAAGAAAGATCCAACAGCTTCTCCAACGTCTGTAAAAGTAACTCCTGTTGCTCCTTCGTAATCAATCGCTTTGCCTTTAGCTAAAAGATCTAGACCTTTTTTTAACTGACCAGGATAGATTTTTTTTCCTGGACCGTTAGCTACAGCCATTACATTTTTAGCAATTGAAGCACGGTCAGCAGAACCTCCTGCTTGTATCGCAAGCACGATTAATGCTGCTGCGTCGTAAGATTCTCCAGTGTATGGACCAGAAGAGTCTATTCCAGCTGCTGATGCAACTTTTGTAAATATTCCCGCTCCTTTACCTGTAGAACCTGGCAAAGAACCAAATGATTTATTTAAACTTTTACCAAAAGCATCTGTAAGAGAATTTCCAATCATACCATCTGATAATATAAATGTATCGAAGGCACCCGAATCTATAGATCCTTGGATAATTCCTTTACCACCTTGGTCAAGATATCCAATCACTGCGACTGCATCTCCACCAGCTGCAGCTAGAACCGCTACCTCAGCACTATAGTCTCCTTTACCATCTTCGTGAGATGCTACAGTTGTAACTGAAATTCCATGAGCTTTAACTGCAGCTTCATAAACATCAGCCAAACCTTTACCATAGTCATTGTTAGTGTATGTGATGGCTACACTTTTAATTCCTCTGTCTTTAGTAATATCCGCAAGAATTTGTCCACCACGAGCATCCGATGGAGCTGTACGGAAGAACAAACCTTTATCATCCAAAGTCGTTAGACCTGGTGATGTTGCGGAAGGTGATATCATTACTACACCGTTTGGCACCGCTACATTACTTGCAATTGCTCCAGTAACGCCTGAACAATCTGCTCCCATAATAGCAGCAACCCCTTGAGAAACTTGACCTTCTGCAACAGATTGTGCTGCAGCTGAATCAATACAAGTTGAATCGCCTACTAAAACAGTAATTGTTTCTCCTCCTAGAAGTGCTCCAGAATCAGAAGCTTCTTGAAAAGCAAGTTTAGCAGAATCTCTCATTGCAGGAGTTAAGGACTCGATAGGTCCAGTAAATCCTAAAATGATACCTACTTTAATTTCTGCAAATGCACTTGTCGACAAAAGAGACAAAGACATAATTGCAGCAATAAATAGTTTTTTCATATTTTCCCTCTTAATAATATTATTAATAGATAACAGTATTTACTTTTAAGACTTATTTTTCAATGGGAAAATTTCTTTTATTTACCTGGCTGATTATGCTAGTTTTTTAACGTTTATCTTGTTGTTTAGGAAATAATAATGAAAAGGCCAAATTTTTTTCAATTTACAAATGGACTCAAAGTTCCTTTACCCTTTAGTAACAAGGAATATGAAAATCGACTAAAAAGTTTAAGAAAAATAATGGCTGAAAAAGATCTCGATGCAGTGATATTAACTTCTATGCAAAACATCGCATACTACTCTGGCTTTCTTTACTGCTCATTTGGAAGACCATTTGGTTGCGTCGTTACTTCTAAAAGTAGCATAGTAATTTCACCAAATCTTGACGCGGGACAACCAGGACGTAGGTGTTATGGAGAAAATCTTATTTATACAGATTGGCAAAGAGATAACTATTTGAACGCAATTATTTCTCTTATAAAAAAAGTAAAAAGAATTGGTATTGAACAGGATCATTTAACAATAGAAAGATATAAAAAATTAAAAGATTCTCTTAGTAATCCAGAAATAATTGACATATCGCCAGCAACTATGTCCCAAAGAATGATTAAATCTGAGGAAGAAATTACCCTAATAAGAAGTGGCGCAAAAATAGCTGATATAGGAGGAGAAGCACTTGTAAAAGCAATTAAAGTAGGGGCTTCTGAAATCGATATAGCTATGGTTGGCCGTGATGCAATGGAGAAAGCTATAGCTAAATATCATCCAAATTCAGAACTTAGAGATACCTGGGTATGGTTCCAATCTGGAATTAATACTGACGGAGCTCATAATCCGGTGACTACAAGAAAACTTAAGAGAGGCGATATTCTTTCACTCAATACTTTCCCTATGATTTCCGGATATTACACTGCTTTAGAGAGAACACTTTTTGTTGGTGAAGTTGATGACGCTTCCCTAAAGGCTTGGGAAGCAAATGTTAAAGTTCATCGTCGTGGCCTTGAACTTATTAAACCAGGAGTTAAATGTTCAGAAGTAACGTCAGAACTTAACAATTTATTTTCAGAACTAGGATATCTTCATCGTCGTACATTTGGTTATGGTCATTCATTTGGTCTTTTAAGTCCTTACTATGGTCGAGAAGGTAAACTAGAATTTCGCGAAGATATTGAGACAGTTTTAAAGCCAGGCATGGTTGTTTCTATGGAGCCAATGATTTTCATTCCTGAAGGTGAACCGGGAGCAGGAGGATATCGTGAACATGATATTCTTGTAGTAAATGAAAACGGAGCTGAAGATATAACCAAGTTTCCATTTGGTCCAGAAAATAACATAATCAAATAAACTATATGTCAATAAATTCAAAATACGTTACAGCACAATTTAAAAAAGAATTTAATCCCAAAATAGGTTTAATTACATTATCAACCGACCTTACAATGGAAAATGATTTCTATTCCATAAGTAAAGATTTGCCCCTCGATGTTTTTGTTAATCGAATTAAAAATTATAATCCATTGACTAAAGAAAATCTCCTAAAAATGTACGATCAACTCGAGGCAGTTACCAAAGACATTTTACCAGATGAAAAAATCAATACTGTTGCCTATGGATGTACATCAGGAACTATTGCTATAGGAAAAGATAAAATAAAAGAAAAAATACAGTTAGCTAAACCGGGTTGCTACGTAACTACACCTATTACTTCAGCTATTAAAGCGATTAATAAAATGAAGATAAAAAAAATTGCTATATTTACACCTTACCCAGAATCTGTGAACAAGACTGTCTTTGAATATTTTTCTAAAGAAAACATTGAAGTATTATCTTTTTCAAGTTTTAATTTAGATTCTGACTCAGAAATCGGAAAAGTTGATCCTAATTATTTATCAGAGGTTTTAACAAAAATGGATACTGGTTCTTCAGATGCACTTTTTATTTCTTGTACAGCTTTGCCAGCTTTGGAAATTCTCGACCAAGTAGAAACTAAAATAAAAAAAACAGTTCTTTCTAGCAATCAAACTTTAATTTGGGATTCAATTAGATCTGTTGGTTATAAGAACCCAGTTGAGGGATATGGAGAATTATTTAGGAATTAAATGCTTTTTGAAAAAAAAGAATATAAAGAACGGTTAGCAAAAGTTAAAGTCACAATGCTGAGCAAAGGTATTGATTTGCTAGTTTCTCACGATCCAGCCAATATGAATTACCTAACTGGATACGACGCTTGGTCTTTTTATTATGCCCAATGTGTTCTGGTTCACGTTAACGAAGATGAGCCAATTTGTTTTCTAAGAGCTCAAGATGTAGGAGGGGCATATATAAAAACTTACTTAAAAGATAAAAATATTATTAAGTATGATGAAAAGTATATTCATACTTGGCCATTACATCCTTACCAATATTTAGTTGAAATAATAAAACAAAGAAAATGGGAAAGATCGAACATTGGCCTTGAAATGGATAGCCATTATTTTACAGCACTTTGTTATGAAACAATAAAAACAGGTTTGCCAAATGCAAAAATTAAAGATGCAGAACGTTTAGTAAATTGGGTAAGAGTTGTTAAATCAAATGCTGAGATTAAATTAATGCAATCAGCTGCTCGAATAACCGAAAGTGCAATGAAGACAGCTTTTAAAAGTATTAATCCAGGCGTAAGACAATGTGATGCTGTTGCAGATATTCAAAAAGCTTTGTTTAATGGTACACCAGAATTTGGTGGTGATTATCCTAGCATTGGAACTTTATTGCCGACAGGAAAAGGAACTTCCGCATCACATTTGACAGCGACTGAAGATAAATTTGTTTCAGGAGAGGCAACAATTATTGAAATAGCAGGGGTTTATAGGAGATATCATTGCCCTATGGCAAGAACAGTATTGTTGGGTAAAAAAAACCAAAAAAAAATCGACACCATGAAAGCAACTAATGAAGCATTAGATTCTGGAATCTCAGCAACTAAACCTGGCAATACTGCAGATGATGTTGCTCAAAAATTTTGGCAAGTTCTGGATAAACATGGAATAAAAAAAGATTCACGAACAGGATATTCTATAGGTATTGGTTACCCTCCAGATTGGGGTGAACAAACTTTAAATATATTAAAGGGCGATAAAACTGTTTTACAATCGAACGTTACTTTCCACATGATAGCGGTTATGCAATTTGGAGACTGGGGTGTTGAAGCGAGCGAGTCAATAAGAGTTACTGAAAAAGGTTCAGAACTATTTTGCAAATTATCAAGAGAACTGCATATCAAGGGATAATTTTCTTAATTTCCTTGAAAAAAGTTCTAACTAATGTTTTAAATTCTTATGTCTGAAAGAGAAAGCTTCGTAAAGTTTGAAAAGATTGATAAAAGCTACGACGGTAAAGTTTTAGTAATAAAAGATCTTAATTTAGATGTAGCTCAAGGAGAATTCTTAACGTTATTAGGACCTTCGGGATCTGGAAAAACAACGATCTTAATGATGTTAGCGGGATTTGAAACACCAACAAATGGCGAAATATATTTAGAAGGAAATCCAATTAGTAACATTCCTCCTCATAAGAGAGGAGTAGGTATGGTGTTTCAAAATTATGCATTATTTCCACATATGACAGTTTACGAAAACTTGTCCTTTCCATTAAAAGTAAGAAAAGTATCTAAAGATGAGGCAGATAAAAAAATAAACAAAGCTTTGTCGATGGTTTCTTTAACGGGTTTTGAAGCTAGAATGCCAGGTCAACTTTCTGGAGGTCAACAACAACGTGTTGCAGTTGCTCGTGCATTAGTTTTTGATCCAAAATTAGTATTAATGGATGAGCCACTAGGAGCATTAGATAAAAATCTAAGAGAAAATATGCAGTATGAGTTAAAACATATTCATGAAAGTTTGGGGGTTACTGTAGTATATGTTACCCATGATCAAGGGGAGGCTTTAACTATGTCCAATCGTATTGCAGTATTTAATGAAGGAAAGATTCAGCAACTATCTAATCCTGACAAATTATATGAAGAACCAGTTAATTCATTTGTTGCCGAGTTTATCGGTGAAAACAATACTTTCCAGGGAGAAGTATCAGAAATTTCGGGGAATAAATGCAGAGTTAAACTTGGAAGCGGTGATGAGATTTTAGCAAATCCTATTTCTGTAAAACTAAAAGGAGATAAAACAAAAATATCTTTAAGGCCAGAGAGAGTTTTAATAAATCCTGAGGAGAAAATAGAAAATAAGTTTAAGGGAAAAATTGAAGAAGTAATTTACCATGGTGACCATACAAGAATACGTATGAATTTACTTGGTAAATCTAAATTTATTTTAAAAATTCCAAATAGTTCAACCAGAATGGATCTAAAACTTGGAAACGAAGTGATTATCGGTTGGTACAGTAAAGACTGTAGGGCATTGGATTTAACTTAGCCGTAACTGTAAGACTTCTTAAACAAAACTACCACATTCAATGATTGATTAAATTAAGTTAATTTGCTCTAATATAATGATAACTAATAATTTTATAGGAGGAATAATGAAGAATATTATCAAAGCGTTACTGTTACTGTTTTTTGCTGTTTCTGTAACTACATCTTCGTGGGCTGTAGTAGTAGTCTCTTGGGGTGGAGCATATACAGAAAGTCAAAAATTAGGTTATGGTGATCCGGCAGCTAAGAAATTAGGTATTCCAATTGATTGGGTAGACTATTCAGGTGGATTATCAGAAATTAAGGCGCAAATAGCAGCAGGTGCAATTACTTGGGACGTAATTGACCTTTATGCTATGGATACTATTATTGGATGTGACGAAGGTCTCTTTGTTGAGTTTGATTTTGATAAAGATTTCCCTCCAGCACCAGATGGTACTCCTGCAAGTCAGGATATGTTTACTACAATGCCTAGTAAATGTGCTGTAGGAAATATTTTATATTCTTGGACTTATGCTTATCATGACGAAAAAATTGGTAGCAAAAAGCCAAAAAAAATAAAAGATTTTTTCAACACTAAAAAATGGCCTGGAAAAAGAGGTATCTATAAAAGCGCTATGCATAATCTAGAAATAGCTTTAGCGGCCGATGGTGTTAAACCTGGAAAAGGTGGAAGTAAAATTTATGAAATACTTGAAACGGATGCTGGTCTTGATAGAGCATTTAATAAGATCAAAGAACTTTGTACAGATCCAAAAGGAGGATGTGTATTTTGGTCCGCTGGTGCTAAACCACCTGAACTACTTATGCAGGGTGAAGTTGTTATGGCAACAGGTTGGAATGGAAGATTCTTTAACGCTGAAATTGGAGAAGGCGCTCCACTTAAACAAGTATGGGATGCTCAAGGTCTTGACTATCAATATATGTCTGTAATTAAAGGTGGACCAAACGAAGCTGATGCTATGAAAGCTATTGCAGAGATGACAAGTACAGAAGGTTTAGCAGGATCTGCAAAATATATTGCTTATGCACCTTGGAGAAAATCTTCTCTTAAGATTATAGAAGCAGGTGAGCCTTGGTATAAAGATGGTAAGACAAACATGATGGAACAAATGCCAACAGCACCAGGAAACACAAAAAACTACTTCCTAGTTGATCCAATATTTTGGGCTGATAACAGCACAGAGATCGGTGAAAGATGGGAAGCTATGAAAGCAGGTCTGTAATTTTAAGTTATAAAGACTAAGAATTGTATATTATATTTAGGGCGGTTATTTAATAACCGCCCTTTTTTATTTATATGAGTAGCGAAACACAAAAAATTTTAACAACTGGCGGCATTCCTCTAGAGGAAAGTCTAAAAAAAGTAGAGAAAAGAAATAAGATAAAAGCTTTTTTACTTGTATCTCCTTTATTATTTTTTTTAATAATTGCGTATATTTCTCCCATAGTAGGTCTGCTTTTTACAAGCATTGATGATCGAATGGTTACCAATATGCTTCCTAAAACTTTTAAAGCAATGAAACAGTGGGATGGAAAAGATCTTCCTTCCGAAGAGATTTTTGAAGCATTTTACCAAGATTACAAAATCCTAGTTGAAGAGAAAAAACATGGAAAATTATCAACACAAATGAATTATGAAAAAAACGGCTTCAAAAGTATTTTAAAAAAATTAGCAAGAAAAATGAAAAAATTCGAAAAAGGAAATTATAAAGAACAGATTATGGCTGTTCATAAAAGATGGGCTGCAGTTGAATATTGGAGAGCACTTAAAAGAAGAGCGCCGACATACACTTATTCAAAATATTTAAAAGGTGTGGATATGTATGAAAATGAAGATGGTAAAATAGTTCAAGTTCCTGAGGAAAGAAGAATTTATAAGATTTTATGGTTAAGAACTTTAGAAATAGCTTTTTTTGTTACACTTTTTTGTTTTTTAATGGCTTATCCAATCGCGCATTTGCTTGCTACTTTGCCAACGAAATATAGTAATTTATTAATGATTTGTGTTCTTTTACCATTCTGGACTTCTTTACTTGTAAGAACTGCAAGTTGGATGATTTTGTTGCAACAACAGGGAATCGTAAATGATTCTTTTGTCTGGATAGGATTGGTAGCTGACGATAACAGACCTGAAATGATGTACAATCAAACTGGTACCTATATTGCAATGACACAAATTCTTTTACCTTTTATGGTGCTGCCATTGTACAGTGTTATGAAAACTATATCACCAAGCTTGATGAGGGCTGGAAAATCACTTGGTGGAACACCACTTATTACTTTTTGGAAAGTATATTTTCCTTTAACAATACCTGGCATTGGTGCAGGGTGCTTGTTAGTTTTTATTATTGCAATAGGTTATTACATTACCCCAGAGTTAGTTGGAGGAGCTTCAGGAACTCTTATTAGCAACCAAATAGCGTACCATATGAAAAGCACTCTAGATTGGAGTTTTGCATCAGCGATGGGATTAATGCTATTGACAGGAGTTTTGGTTGTTTATTGGGTTTATAACAAACTAGTTGGAATTGATAATATTAAATTTGGATAGATATGGCTTTACCAAAGTATACAGAACCACATTATAGAATTTGGCATTATTTCTATTTATTTATTTGTGGCTGTGTGTTTTTCTTTTTAATAGCACCATTGTTTGTAATTTTTCCGTTATCATTTAATGCAGAAGAGTTTTTGGTTTTTTCAGAAGGAATGAAGAGACTTGATCCTGATGCATTTTCCTTAAGATGGTATCATGATATGGTTTATGGTACCAAAAATCCTTGGGGACTAGCAGCAAAAAATAGTTTTTTCATTGCAACATTTGCTACATTAGGATCAGTTATTCTTGGAACTGTTGCAGCATTAGGGTTGAGCAGCAGACATATGCCTTACAAAGGAATAATAATGGCAACTTTAATCTCACCGATGATTGTACCACTTATTATCTCAGGAGTTGCTATTTTCTTTTTTATGGCGAAAGTTGGATTAGCAGCTACTCATACTGGTATTATTTTAGCCCATATAATATTAGGAACTCCATTTGTAGTCATTACTGTTACAGCTACATTGTCAGGTTTTGATCATAGCCTAACTAAAGCTGCAACTAGCCTTGGAAGCAATCCTGTAAATACTTTTATGAAAATAACTTTACCTCTAATTTTACCAGGAGTAATATCTGGTGGCTTATTTGCATTTGTTACTTCTTTCGATGAAGTTGTGATTGTACTGTTCTTAGCTGGATTAGATAACACAACAATACCAATTCAAATGTGGACGGGTTTAAGAGAACAATTAAGTCCAACTATACTGGCTGTTGCTACTTGTTTAATTGTTCTTTCAACATTAATACTTGTTATTGTAGAACTTCTAAGAAGAAGATCAGAGCGTTTGCGTGGTATTAAATTGTACAATTAAATTATGAAATGGGCTCTTGTAGTTTATTTTATGACTGCTAGTGGTTGGCAATCTGCTGAAGTTCTTGGTAAAGACAAAATAGGCTGGTCCAGTATTGTGTATGCAACCTATCAACAATGTTCTTCTCGAGTCAGAATGTTTAATTTTAATCGAGATAGCATGTTTAAGGAAGATCCTGAATATGGAAATCGCGTAAAAGCGAAGTGTGAGCGTGTAGAGAAATAATTTCAGAAAATTAAATTAATCTGCCATCATTCCTACTGTCCACAATATCAAAACAATCACTATCCAGAGTTCCATATTATTTATAATAAAGGATTTTTTGGCAATTTTATGATTTTTAAATTTATTCCCTTAAAAGTTGTATTAATTTAAATATACAATTAATTCATAAAATATTACTTTTAATTTTAAATAACTATAACGGTAATGAAAAAAAAAAGAGATAAAGTTCCTATACAACCGGTTAGTGGCACAAAAGTTCCACGATTTGCGGGAGCTTCTACATTTGCCAGACTTCCAGAACTTAGAGATGTACCAGATTGTGATGTTGCGATTGTCGGTGTTCCTTTTGATGCTGGTACGAGTTATCGCCCTGGAGCACGTTTTGGTCCGCAGAGTATTCGTCAAGCATCAAGACATCTAAGAACCAATTATCATCCAGCTTATGACGCAGAACCTTTTTTAGAACAACAAGTGGCGGACGCGGGAGATATTACCTGTAATCCATTTAATATTATCGAGTCTGTTGAACAAATTCAAAAAGCGGCTACAGATTTATTGGGCAAAGTTGGAGGAATAATAAGTATGGGCGGAGATCACACAATAGCTTTACCTTTATTGCGTGCCGTTAATCATAAAAATAAAGGACCAGTTGCTTTAGTTCATTTTGACGCTCATCTTGATACTTGGGATACTTATTTTGGTGCACCATATACACATGGCACTCCTTTTCGTAGAGCCAGAGAGGAAAAATTATTTTTAGAAGATTCTTCCATGCACGTGGGTATTAGAGGGCCTCTTTATAGCAGAGATGATTTAAAAAATGACGCCGAATTTGGCTTTAAAATTATTCATTGCGATGAATTTCAGACAGAAGGGATTGATAAAATTGTGAAACGAATACGTGACAGAGTTGGAAACAATTCCCTTTATTTATCTATAGATATTGATGTGTTAGATCCTTCTCATGCACCAGGAACGGGTACGCCAGAAATTGCTGGTATGACTACGCGTGAACTAGTGAACGTACTTCGTGGACTAGCAGGACTGAAATTAATTTCTGCGGATGTAGTTGAAGTATCCCCAGCTTATGATCATGCTGAACTTACTTCTCTTGCGGCTGCTACGATTATTTATGAATTAACCAACTTATTTGCAAAAAGTTCAACTTAATTTGTTAATTGTTCCTTAAGGTCAATAAGCATTTTTAAGCAAAGTTTCAACTGATCAAAACTCACATACTCATCAATTTTGTGAGCTTGCTCAATTGATCCAGGACCACAAACAACGGTACTGATGCCAAGCTCTTGAAACAAACCTGCTTCTGTTCCAAAAGAAACTACATCTCTTGAATTATCTCCAGTTAGGTTACAAACGAGATTTACGGCGTCAGATTTTTCTTCTTTAGTAAATCCCATAATTTCTCCAATGATTTCTTTTTTAATATTAGCTTTGGGATAAACTTTTCTCATTTCTGGTAACAAAACATTTTTTGCATAAGCTTCGATATTTTCAGTTACGAATTTTCCATCTTCTGGAATTACTGGTCTCATTTCCCAATCAACAGTACATTGATCAGCAATTACATTTCTTGCTAATCCTCCTTTAATTCCTCCTATTTGGATTGTTGAATATGGGGGAGTGAAAACAGAATTTTTTGGCACCCTTTTTTTAAGTTCTTCTCTCAATTCCATGAGTTTATTTATATAACGAGATGCATATTCAACAGCATTTACCCCTTTATCGGGAGCAGACCCGTGGCCAGCCAAACCAGTAAAATAAGTTGAATATTCACTACAACCTTTGTGTGCCTGAATAGCTTTCATGCTTGTTGGTTCTCCAACTATGCAAATGGAACATTTGACATTGCGTTTTTTTAATTCTTTCAGCATTATTGGCGCACCCTGACAAGCAGTTTCTTCATCATAGGTAAATGAAAAGTGAATTGGTTTTTTTAAATTTTGTGAAGCAAAAAATGGCGCTAAAGCTAAAGCACAAGCAATAAATCCTTTCATGTCACAAGATCCTCGCCCATATATCTTATTGTCTTTTTCTGTGGCAACAAATGGATCAGATGACCATTTTTTGCCTGAAGCGGGCACGACATCTGTGTGACCAGATAAAATAATTCCTCCGCCATTTAATTTTTTTTTACCGTTTATGGTTGAAAATAAATTAGCCTGTAGCTTTGAGTCATGAAAAGTTTTAAACGATATTGCTCCAAGTTTGTCTAGTTTTTTTTCGCAATACTCAATCAATTTAAGATTTGAAGTACCTGAAACGGTTTGAAATTTTATTAGATCAGACAAAATCTTCAAGGTCTCAGGAAATACTTGATCAATAATGTTATTTTGCGTAGCCATTTAAAAGAAATAATATTATACATCATTACTATGAAACAAGAAATATCCTATGAAGACTACAATAAGGTAGAGATTAAAGTTGGAACAGTTTTAAGTGTTTCAAAAAATGAAAAAGCAAAAAAACCTTCATTAGTTGTTGAAATTGACTTTGGTGGAAAAATGGGAATTAAAAAATCTTCTGCTCAAATTACACATTATTATAATGAGCAAAACTTAGTGGGCAAACAGATAATAGGAGTTTGTAATTTTCCAAAAAAAAATATAGCTGGAATAGTTTCTGAAGTTCTTATTTTGGGAGCAATTGAAAAAGATGGAAGAGTAGTTTTGGTTCATCCATCTCAAAAAGTTGAAAACGGCTTGGAAGTAGCCTGACTTCCAAATAAATTAGACCATGTATCCAAATTTAACAGCATTAATGATTTTTATGTTTGTTGCGGCATTTACACCAGGACCGAATAATTTATTGTCTTCATACTCAGGATTTAACTTTGGAATCAAAAAAACGCTTCCACTAATATATGGAGTTACTTTTGGATTTCCAATACTGTTAATTGTCATTAATTCTGGTTTAATAATTATTTTTAAAAAATTTCCTACACTTCAAGAAGTTATTAAAATAATTGGTTCAGGATTTTTAATTTATTTAGCTTACAAAGTTTCATTAAGTAAAAAAAATGAAGACAAACAAACTAATAATCCAGCTAAATTTTTTAATATGCTTATTTTTCAATTTATTAATCCAAAAGCGGTTT
>Ga0208700_1000382_pt1 | contig 13662 bp, 9 predicted proteins | sample DeeseametaMP2016_FD_184179 | JGI IMG/M metagenome (GOLD analysis project Ga0208700, IMG submission 184179) | Marine microbial communities from the Deep Pacific Ocean - MP2016 (SPAdes) | ecosystem: Environmental > Aquatic > Marine > Oceanic | place: East of Hawaii, North Pacific Ocean | collected... | reverse complement strand
AAGTGTTGGCAATCTTTCTGTGGGCGGAACAGGAAAAACACCCTTTGTTTTATTTTTGGCCAATACATTAAAAACTGGAGGATTGAATGTAGCTGTATTGAGCAGAGGCTATAAACGCAAGTCAACCGGAACACATGTCGTCAGTGATGGAAATACGCTTAAATCTGATTTAAACAATAGCGGTGACGAACCGTTTATGCTGGCTAATAAATTGCAGGACATTCCCGTAGTTGTGGATGAAAACCGCTATCGTGGAGGACAATTTATTTGCAATGAATATAACCCGGATGTAATCATTATGGATGATGCCTTTCAACACAGGCGAGTCTTTCGGGATGTGGATATTGTTTTAATCAACAGCAATCACCGCCGTCCAAAACTGCTGCCTTACGGACTGCTCCGGGAACCATTGAGAAATATTAAACGTGCTGATGCAGTCATTTTCACCAAAGCTAATTTGACGCCTCCCGATGAAAAACTAGTCAATGCAGTATCCAACTATTGCAGTTTTACTATGGAGTCTGATTTAATACCAAATACGCAGTTGATAGGATTAGATGGTTCAACAAAACCTGTAAGCGATTTCAATGGCCCTGTAGTGGCCGTTTCCGGCGTGGGCGATCCGGATAGTTTTGAAGTGATAATGGAAGAAGCTGGCTTGGATTATGTCCATCATTTCCGTCATGATGATCACGCAGAGTACTCCGCATTGGATTTGGAAGTCCTACGGGAAGTATTTTTAGCGGCTGAAGCACAGGCAATTATTACGACAGAAAAAGATTTAGCAAAACTAGAGGATCTAAAAGACTTGCCAGTGTATGCTTTGCCAGTGGGTGTTTCGCTTAATACAAAAGACGAGGAGCAGTTAATAAATTTAGTGTGTTAATGTGCCGTAGGCGACGGCGTTCTTTTTACATAAGTTTCTAATTATTTCAACAAAACAACTTTCTGATTCTCCACAAGATCACCACTCTGAAGGCGCACAAAATACACGCCGCTGGCTATCCATAAACCACCATCAAATACAGCTCCAATCTCACTTCCGGCGCCCACTCTAATCCGGAATTTCCTGTTGCTCTATACGTTGAATAGGCACCGTCATTGCTCATCCATGTGGCAATATTATTACCATCCCAGATCTGAAAGTTGAACGTGTCGGTTACAGTGGTCATCCGTGGTAAATGACCCGGCAGATTGGCAAATGTCAAACTTGGTACCAGCAAAATACCGGTTATTATTAAAGGTACATTTTTTAAGATCTTCATCTTAAATCTCCATGTAGACAAAAGTTACAAACAAATACCCCCCCAACAGGTTTTTTTAAATATAAAAATAAAGTTATTTCTTAAAAATTAGAACTGCGCCACGCCCCAAGCGAACATAACGCCCACAAAGGTAAGCATAAGCGGCCAGCCGGTGTTCACAAAACGGCGAGCATCGGGGTTATCAAATACATGGATCTGGAACTGGTGGGTCGTGGTGGCGCCCCGTTCATCAATGGCCGTAATGATCACATCTTGTGGCCCTAGCTGGCTGTTGCGGGGACGCCATTTAAACTGGCCTGTCTTTTTATTAAAGGAAGCATATTTAGGTAATCGTATAGAACGAAATGTCACGCGATCATTGTTCAAATCTTCAGCGACGACGCGATAACGGTATTCATAACCCGTTAAGCCGACGGGTTTAGGCCTGGAAATGATCGAGGGTGGAATATTGACAAAGATGCGTCCTGTTTGGTTATCTTCATGATAACCGTCTGATACTTTTATGGAAAATGTATGCTTATTCACCTGGGATGCTTTCGGAATCCAAACAAGTTTTCCTGTATTAGAAAGCTGCATGCCCTGGGGCCCTTTGACAAGTTCATAATGGAGTTCAGCATCGGCGTTTTTATCCTCCACCTGTACTTGATATTTATACATTTCTTCAACGAGCGCAGCTTTTGGCGCCTGAGAAACAATCGTCGCAGGATGATTAACATACAAATCAAATGATTGTTCATCTTTGGTATAGCCATCAGAGACCACCAATTTGATAGGATAGGTATCGTATTGATCCTTGCCCGGCGTCCATAACAATGTTCCGGTAAATTCATCCACTTCCATGCCATCGGGGAATTCTTCTAATGTATAACGAATGGCGCTCCTGCGTTCCACGATAACTTTGGGCGGCTTACCTTTTGATCCTTGGAAAAATTCCCATAGAGCATCTTTAACACTTACGGACCGATCATCTTTTTCTTCGATGATGATAATCAGCCGATCGTCCTCCCAAAAAATAGAGTGCACATAACGCTTCAAATTCAGGCGGTTGAATTCATCTGACTCCATCTCCCCTTGGCTGGTCATATAAACAACATCTGCCGCGTTCCAGTCTCCGATGTATCGATCCACATTTTCACGATAAATATCGTCGGCAATATTGACAGCATACACTCGGGCTTTTTCTGTGTCTTCCAGTTTTACAACATGACTAAAAGGTAAAAGCGAACCTTTGTTCAGATCTGTTGTCATAATCTTATATTTGTACTGCTGCCCTACTGTGGCCTGCATGACCGGAATCGATACCAATTTAATAGGGGAGTTGATAAAGAAATCTGCTTCAATTGTCCGAACATCATTTCCGTCATCGACTTCGATCTTCAAATGACCAAAGTCCATTTCATCTCGGGTGGGTTCCCAGCGCAAACGCCCGGTAAAAGGATCCATGCGCATTCCATCAGGCATTTCCACAGCCGTATAGGTTAGGACGTCATTCACATTGGGATCTGTTACTTCCAATTGAAAATCCCATACATAACCCAAATTAACTTTGTTCATGGGCGGCGGAGCGCGATCAATAACCGGCGGATGGTTGACAAATAAAATAACTTCTTGTGTATCAGCTGCAACTCCGTGGTTGGCAACAATTGCAAAATTTTGAGAATCAATTTGAGTTACTACAGGCGTCCACTCCACAAGACCATTTTCTGAAAGGGTCATGCCTAAAGGTTTATACAGCATTTTATACGTCAATTCCTGATCTAAATCCGGGCGCCATACATCTACTTGGTATTTGAATAATTCATCCACGCGAATGATGGAATCCGGTTCAGACAGGATTATTACACCCGCACGGGCAAAAAGTCGGAATTCCTGCACAGCACGATCGAAGCCGTCCGATACTACAATACGTACATCATAAATATTTACATGACTGCTGTCCGTTTGCCAGTATAAGGCTCCGCTGGAGTCCATCTCCATTCCATTGGGAGCTGTTTCCAAAATGAACTGCAGCTTTGCCTCGTGATTTTTATCATCCACTACCGGTTGATATGTGAACAAGGAATTGGCCACAAATTCAGTGCCTGCCAGTTCAGAAATGAATTCCGGTACATCATTTACATAAATCCAGAGACGTTCATCGTACCCTTCCAGATGTGGTATTACTTTATACGTGAGTAGAGCTTCTTCTTCAGATTCAAGCTCAACGGTTTCCCCAGCTTTCATTTCTACATGATACGCTAATTTATACGCGCCTAGTTGTGTACCGTCCGGGACCCATTGAATAGAACGTGTTTCGTAATGAAAAAACATACCTTTTGGTGGCGGCAGCAACCAGCGAAAACTGTAAAACTGGCGCGCCTCATCTTCCGGGATTGAATACACAAATAATTGATCAACGGGCAGTACGTGGCGTGGTAGTACACCTTTTGGCAAGGGCTGGCCGAGTGATTTCATCGGTTTGGTGCCAGCGGCCAAGGTGCCAATATCAAGACCGGCGATTTCCGGAAATATATCCAATAAATCTATGCGTTCGGCTAACGTATCCTGAATGGCCGGTTTATCAATAGGTGGCGGTAAGCCCAAGTCTGTAAGAAAGACAGATGTTTCATCACCATTCCAGCCGGCAGCAATTGTCGTGCCAATATATTTACCCTGTTGTATAATTGGAATAGCTGAAAAAATCTGAATATCGACTGTATCAACTATTAGTGTAAAATAATTTTCACTTTTTTCTGCGGGAGTTGCAGCGCCAAATGAAATGGTTATCATGTTCATTTCACCAGAGACAAGTAATAAATCTTTATAGGTATCGTGGTCAAAATCTCCTATCTGAACATCAGATAAAGGACCTGCTTCATTTGGTATATTATCAATATCGATACCGGCTTCCGATAGAGTTAAAGCAATTAAATGACCGCTTTGGAAAGGGGTTATTACATCTAAAAATCCATCCGAGTCCCAGTCCGTTATTGTTACTGCACGATTGATAAACCCATTCATTCCTGCAATTGTTGTGTGGGTTGCTGTCCCTTGTTGAAAAGAGCCATTGATATTCATAAAAGGCTGTGCTTTCATCACATTGCCTTCAGGACTGAAACTTATGATATCATCATAGCCGTCACGATTCCAGTCAACAACTCCAGCATAAACAAATCCAGAACCAAAACGCATGGATTCTGGTTCCAATCGTGTGGTTATTTCTAATTCACCATCACTATTGACATCCACAACAGCAAGTCCCCGGACTGGACTACCCAATGAAACTAATAATTCCTGATCACCATCATTGTCCCGATCTAATAATTCAAAATTGTGGCAACGCAGAAATGTGTTTCGTTCAGATAAATTTAGCGTACTGGCTGGAGTTTCGCTAAAGCCTGTACCATCCCAAGGATAATAATAAACAATAGGATGCAAAATGCGTTCTTCATTTTCATCGGTGAGGTTCATGATTGTAATAAGCTCAGGAGTACCATTACCGTCTAGGTCGCCTATTTTTAAATTCACAAAATTTCCCAATAAACCATCCGGAGCAGCCAATTCCCAGTTCAACTGTTGATAGCCGTCACCATCAATCTCATAATAACGGATCATTGAAATGTAGTTACCGTTTTCTCTGCCTACTTCTATAGAGGCAAACTCAATAAGCCCATCATTGTCCAGATCAAATGTTCCTTCCATGTGAATGATCTGTAGGTCTTTCCCAAGCAGAACACTGAAAATCAATGATAGCAATATGATGATCCGTTTCATCAATTTTCTGGTTCTGTTACTGGAGGAACTTCTGTTGTAACAGTATCTGTAGGAACTGATTCTGTTACTGGCGCTTCTACCTCTGGTGCTGCTGCAGGAGTTGCTACTTCTGTCTTTCTACTAAATAATCTTTGAAAAAAAGTCTTTTTTTCTTCTACAACTGGAGTTTCTGCTACTGCAGTACTATCAACACCCATAAATTCCAAAATTTTATATTGCAATTCCATTGCTCGCTTGGCCATATTTTCAGCAGTATACATTTCAGCGGTTATATTTTGGGGATCAAATTCCCCGGAAAAGATAATGGTGGTGCTGGCTTTTTTATTACCGGTGCTATCAATGGTTATATTTACTTTAATAGTCCATAATTCAATCTCTGTCATGTTTATAGACAACCTGTGCCTGTTGTCCGCCAATGGAGTAGATATAGAAATATGGGCATATTTTTTGGGTTTACGCTCATTATCACGGTCAAATAATGAAATGCCATTTTCAGTTTCTCCAAGACGCAGAGATTCGGGGAATCCATTAAAACGATATGTTGGATAGTGATGTAATTCAGATCGCCAATCTGTTGGGTTTAAAAATAGGGTATCTGTATCCACAGGTGGTTCAACACTTGCGTGAATAACATTTTCTGCCAGATCATGATCTATAGTAAGTGTAATTTTTGCAATACTGTCCGTGTTTAATGAATATGAAAAATCGACACGTTTATCTTTTTTAATACTACCAAGATTTGCGGAAATAATATGAAAAGTTGAAGGATTATTAGGAATATCAAGTTCATTGATATTTACATCAAACGAAGGGACGCCATCAAAAATAAAACGTTCATTCCCTTCTGTTTTACTTGGTGTATAAACAGAAACTATGTATGGTTTATACGGTGGTGGTATATAGATAACGGGCGGCTTTACAGTATCAATTACAATTACAACATATGTCTGCTCTGCTTCCTCCAATACAGGTAGTATTCTATGACGATCTCCAAGATCGTCTACATCTGAAATCAGCTGTTCCTTCAATCGTTTTTCTGCATAAAATCTGAATTCATGTTCACCTAGATCTTCTCGTCTTGGAATCCAGGTAATATTTCCTGTGGTTGGATCAAAATAGGCACTGTCTGCAGGTTGCGACAACCAGTGAAAACTATAAAAACCCGTGGCTGTATCCATGGCTGCTCTATAATTGAGTGTATCGCCCAATCTCAAAGTGTCATCCGGAACTATCACGATTAAAGAGTCTGGTTTCTTTGGATCAAATAGATCATAAAGTCCGGATTCGGCTCGAGATGAAATAACCGAATTAATTGATTCTTCGCTGGCATTATCCGGAAGAACAAAAATATTCTGCCCGCTGAATTTACTTTCAGTAAGTACAAGTACGCTGTCAACAAATGCCAATGTCAATACTTTCCCATTGGCAAAAGGCAATTGCAGTTCTTCTCGTTGATCATCATCCAAATCTGTTTTTTGGATTGCTGAACCAATTAAATTACGCGCCCCATTTAGAGGCAACAAATTTTCAACTACAACTACTGGCACTTCGTCAGCGCGAAACAATACTACTTTTAATATTTCATTTTCGGGACTAAAAACTGCCAAGTGTTGTTCTCCCGCTAAATTCATGAAACTGGAAAACACCTGACCGAATCCATTATGCAATATATCTGGTAATTCAATATTTACAATATTGGCCATCAGATTTTTCTCTTGTTTAACTGCCTGCAATAAAACTGCCGCCCGAAAAGGACTCCCGACAGCTATAGATAAAATTCCCGATTGTTGATCTACGTCACAATTGTTTGGATGCAATACCTCCCCATTATCAATAGAGATTGTTTGTGGAACAAAAATTGAATCTGTCCAAGTGTAAAGATGCAGCCATTTATTCCCATCGCTGCGCTCTCCAGGTAAGAAGTCAGCCAGTATGATTAGTTCAGCTATACCATCGCTGGCTAAATCGTAAATGATAGCATCTTTTATTGCATAGTTTTCAGGCGTTGCCTCCCATAGCACTGCATGTGAACCGTTGCTTTGAATTTCTACAAATCGCAGCTGGTTTTCTGTAAATAGAAGCACTTCATCCAGGCCATTACCGTTGAGATCGAATGGTCCGTTAACATTCATCTGTCCCGCGTGGGCTGATAAGTGCAGGAATACTGCATAAATACACCATTTTTTTGGTCTCATTAAGTAACCGTTTATTTATAACTCGAATCAACTATTGGACAGGGAGTAAATTACAACGTAAAACAAAACGCCATTTAATTGAAGTTCCCTTACTTTTACTGAAAAGGAATATAGTCTTCCCCTCTCGAAAAATACAAGGAAAAGAGCCCGTTTTACCCAAAGAATTGTCTAAATTCGCCGCAATATTTTCCTTCTCCAATTGAAGTTGGAAAACATAAATTGAATAATGTATTGCATAAGAACCATGGGATAACAATGCTGAACAAAGCATTTTTCATACTGCAATTACTTCCATTATTATTAAAAGCCCAGAGCGATCTATATCCCATTCAGGACTATTACGGCGGCGGCATTGGGTACAGCCCAATGTATATCACTTTAGATTCAATTCCTGGAGCCTCAATGATGTCCTCACTTGGATTAAACACGAGTAATTTTGATGATCCTTTTATTGTTCACGGAGGTGAAGGGTTTACCCAAATTGCCGGGCGCTGGCGACTCGGCGGTTACGCCGGGCTTGGCTCATCTAGGATCAGCAATATCATGGACGTTTATTTTTATCAGGAGACAAATGATTCTGTAGGAATTCAGCTGCCAACATCCATTCTTGATCCAAATAGTGATAAAATTGTGCAGTATGAAGGCAGTTTTAGACCAACTGTTTCCGCCAAGTTTTCATTTACACTTGGGGCGGTCATATTAGAGTACGTTGTACCTATTTTCAGGGATCTGGAAATCTCTGGTGGCGCTTTGATGGGAGTTGGAAGAATCAATGTCAGCATTGACCAGCACACTGGCGAAGCTCAGTGGAATAATTTGTTTTCAAACATGTACGGTACGGTTGCAAACGGCGTTCTTTATTACAGTGTTGATTCTTCTTATACAAGCACTGAAGCAGATTCCATTATTTCTGCTCTGCAGGGGACAGCGCTTGCGCCTGTAACCGGTTATGGTGGTCTGACGGACCTTAGTGGTACATTCTTCAATTTTCAACCATATATTGCGGTCAAATGGCAAATCATGGATCGTGTGGGATTACGCTTGAGTCTTGGATATAATCAGGGAACAATCGGACCTGGAGAATGGTATTTAAATGATCGTAAACAGATTGCAGACTCACCAAAATCGTCATTACAGGGATTAACTATACGTACCATGTTTTATTTTGGCCTATAATTTCAGGCTATTTTCGTCCCTTTTTTCTATAAATTAAATCAATGAAAAATAAGAAAAAATTTCAACGGATTCCTTTCGCGCTTACTATAATTAGTGTTGCGCTGTTTGCTATTATTCCCCTTTCACAAATCCTGTATTCCAAAAATCCATACAGCGCTATTGAAGGTAAATTCAAGATTATGAACCAGATTCTATATTACATCAATCAATTTTATTTCGAAGATGTGGATATGGATGAACTGATGGAAGGAGCATTTCAGGGTATATTTAAACAATTGGACCCTCATTCAATTTATATCCCTGCTAAACAGCAGGAAGAAATTGATGAGCTTTTTCGAGGTTCTTTCCAGGGGATTGGAATTGAATTCGACATTTTGAACGGCTATATTACCGTTATATCTCCTGTTGCCGACAGTCCCTCCGAACGGGCAGGGCTAATGCCGGGCGATCAGATTATTGCTATCAATGGTGAAGATGCCTATGAAATCACCAAAAAAGATGTTTTCAAAAAGTTACGCGGCCCTAAAGGAACAAGTGTTGAGATCACCATAAGACGATTGGGAGGTGATAAGTTCGACGTAATAATTATACGGGATGATATTCCTATTTATAGCGTACGAGCAACTTTAATGCTGGACAATGAAACAGGTTATATCTGGCTAACACGGTTTTCTGCAGCAACAGATGAAGAAGTCCGCACGTCATTCAATCAGCTTGAAGCCCAAGGCATGAAAAAGCTTGTTTTGGATCTACGCAATAACAGCGGTGGTTTCCTGGAACAGGCCGCAGCTATCAGTAACTTGTTTATCGCTCGGGAAGACACTCTTGTTTTTACAAAGGGAAAAAGTCAAAAAATGGAACAAGTGTTTATTGCAGATCCCGCGCAGGGACGCGAGGACTACCCGCTCATTGTTTTGATAAACCGGGGTTCTGCCAGTGCCAGTGAAATTGTTGCTGGTGCCATTCAAGATCTTGACAGGGGTCTCGTAGTGGGCGAAACCAGTTTTGGTAAAGGCCTGGTCCAACGACAATTACCATTAAATGATGGCTCAGCTATCCGAGTAACCATTGCCCGTTATTACACACCCAGCGGTCGTCTTATTCAACGGCCATATTCTAATGGCGATACAAGGGATTATTATAAAGACCTATATATTGAAAATCGTGAAACTGTCTTGGATTCTTTAAAGGAACTAAGACCAAAATATAAAACACGATCAGGCAGGATTGTTTATGGTGGAGGCGGAATCACGCCTGATCAATACATTGCCTATGACTTAAAACTTCAAAAAAATACGCAAAGATTGCTTACCCATATGAAACGTCCTTTTTTCAATTGGGGATCGAATTATGCCAGTAACCACCGCGATGAGTTTAATACATATGAAAATTTTAAGTCCTACTGGAAACTTGATGAAAGTGACTTTCACATGTTTTTAGATTATGCAGCAAATGAAGAAATTGAACTGAATCCGGACGAATTGGAAACGGATAAAGATTATATTTTAAATATGTTAAAATCTGAAATTGCCAGCGCTCATTGGGGTAAAGATGAAGCAATTGGCATTCGTTTACACTATGATAATCAGGTTATAAGCGCTTTAAATTATTTTAATGAAGCCGCTAAATTTATCAATAATTCACAGTAAATTTAAAAAATTGGATTTATTGACATTCCTTATCAAAATTAATAATTTCAGCGTCAATTTTTCCAAGGAAAATAAACAATAAATAGAACAACGGAGGACTAGATGCTAGTCGAATATTTCGTAAACGGCGGACCTTTCATGTGGCCCATTCTTCTGTCACTTGTTTTTGGTCTTGCATTTGTAGGGGAACGCTTTTATGCCCTGATCATGTCATCAATAAACGCCCAAAAGTTTTTTGAAGATGTAAACAGTACATTGGACAGCAAGGGTGTAAAAGAAACGCTCGAATTATGTGAAAAAACAAACGGTCCAGTTGCTGAAATTTTTCACGCTGGGCTTTCCCGGGTCCACCGTGGTATCAATGAAGTGGAAAAGGCTATCCAAAACGCGGGATCGTTAGAAATGTCCTTTCTGGAAAAAAACATGATCTGGCTGAACGCAGTGATTACCATTGCACCCATGCTCGGATTTACCGGTACTGTTGCTGGTATGGTCAATGCTTTTGATGCTATTGCGGCAGCTGATGATATTTCACCGGCTGTTGTAGCGGGTGGTATTTCGCAAGCGCTATTAACGACTGCCTTTGGATTGATCGTGGCGATGATCATTCAAATTTTCCAGAATATCTTTATATCACGTATTGACAAACTGGTTTTGGAAATGGAAGAACAGTCCATACAACTAGTTGACCATCTCTATGAGATGGAAACAAATAAAAAATAATACACCGCCACGATGAAAAAGAAGCGCCGCTTTAAACGCGGGGAAATCCCCACAGCCTCCATGGCAGATATTGCTTTTCTACTGCTAATATTTTTTCTAGTAACCACTACGATTGATATGGACAAAGGGTTGGGTATTGTTCTGCCTGCTGAAGGGGAAGAAATAGAGATTAAAAAAGACAATATTCTTAATTGTCTAATTAATTCCAGTGGTAATGTTCTGCTAGGCGGTGAACCGATCAAAACAAAAGATATCAGCAAAGAAATTCGGCGCAAGATAGCCGAAAACGACAAGCTGATCATTTCTGTAAAAGCCCATGAAAAAACAAAGTACAGTGATTACATAGCAGTAATTGATCAGCTCAAAATGGCTAATGCCAAGCGTATTTCCATAGCGGAAATTGATTAATGAAGATCCAGCGAAAAACGAAGGTCTCAAGCGACATTCCAACTGCGTCCATGCCTGATATCATTTTTATGTTGCTGATCTTTTTCATGGTCACAACTGTCCTCCGAGAATACTCCGGTCTTCCTGTGGAACTCCCTAGGGCGAAGCGGATTGAAAAGCTTAAATCAAAACGGCATACATCTCATATCTGGGTTTCAAAAGAAGGCTTGATTTCGATTCAGGATAAACTACACACTGTTGAGAATGTACGCCATGTGATGTATGATATACGTGCTGCGGACCCTTTGTTAACTGTTTCGTTAAAAGCTGATAAATCTGCAAAAATGGGGTTGATATCAAATATTCATAATGAACTTAGAAAAGCAGACGCTTTAAAATTGAACTATTCAACCAAAACAGCAGTTGAATAAAGTATGGACAAATATTTACCAGCATTAAGATTCAATTATCCGGTTACAATACGTATTGCAGGGCTGGCTGGTGTATTGTTAATAACATTTGGGTTTTTATTTATTCCCCGAAGTTTTAATGTTTTTATATTAGATGAAGCCAATCAAATTATTATTGAACAGATAGATATTCCGCAAACCCAGCAGTTAGATTTGCCGCCGCCGCCAGCACGTCCCTCTGTTCCGATTGAATCAGAAGATGAAGATTTAGCAGACGATTTAACCATTGAAGAAACAGACCTGGGGAGTTTTGAGGCGTGGGACGCACCGCCGCCGCCGCCTGATGGACCTCGAGTAAAATTTATACCTTATGACGATCCTCCCAAACCGCTCACGCCTATAAAACCAAAATATCCTGAAATTGCTCAAGAGGCTGGGATCGAAGGCACAGTCATTGTTCAGGTCTTTGTAGATAAAAAAGGACGAGTAAAAGAAACAATTATTTTAAAAGGTATCCCAAACACTGGGTTGGATGAAGCAGCTATAAAGGCAATCCGTAAAACCCGCTTTTTGCCGGCTAAGCAGCGTGAACGGGCTGTGGGTGTTTGGATATCTATTCCAGTGAATTTCAGATTGAAATAAACTAAAAAGCCCCGATATTCATCAGGGCTTTTTTATATAATAAATTTTTTATTGATTTTAAAATTTTATTAGTTACGTTTAAAAATTTTCCTATATAACCACAAAACAGGATCATAATATTTATCTACCACTCGTTCCTTTAGGGGAATAATCCCATTGTCTGTTATTTGTATATGTTCTGGACAGACATCTGTACAACAGCGGGTAATATTACACATGCCTGACCCAAATTCTTCTTTAATAGCTGGAATGCGGTCTGCTTCATCCAGGGGGTGCATTTCTAAAGAAGCTAAACGTATCATAAATCTTGGGCCTATAAATTTATCTTTTTTATTGTGATCTCGCAAAACATGGCATACATCTTGACAAAGAAAACATTCTATACATTTTCTGAATTCTTGAATTCTTTCTACATCCCGTTGAAACATTCTATGGTTACCATCTTTATCTCTTGCTCTAATCTTAAGCGGTTGAATTCTTTTATTCTGTTCATAGTTCCAGGAAAAATCAGCAACCAAATCCTTGATTATGGGAAAGGCCTTAATGGGCTGTATTGTTATTTCTTCATCTTCTCTATAATCATTTAATCTAGTCATGCAGGCTAATTTTGGATTACCATTTATCTCAACACTGCAAGACCCACATTTTCCTGCTTTACAATTCCAGCGAACGGCAAGATCAGATGCATGTTCGGCTTGAATACGATGCACTGCATCTAAAACAACCATTCCTTGTTCAACTGCTACAGAATATGAAATAAATTCCCCGCTCTTTTTATTCCCTCGCCAAACCTTAAATTTACGATCCACTTGATTCACCTTCTAATTCTGACAATGTGGCAAAAGCAATATCCGATAATTCTTTAGGGGGTTCTTCGCGGTGTCTTTTTTCAGCTACCATTCCAGAGGCTGTATTTCGGATAACAACATTATACTTCATCCCCTCTTCGCTCTCACCTTCAAAATCTAAACGAGTATGTGCACCGCGGCTCTCTTCCCTTAAAAATGCAGCTTTAGTGACAGCTTCGGCAGTTACCATAAGATTTTTTAAATCAAGAGCTTCATTCCAGCCTGGATTATATTGAGGTGATGCGTGGGCATATACTCTACCCACATCTTCTTTGATCTTTTCAAGTTTTTCAAGCCCTAATTGAAGCTCATCGCCCGTTCGAACAATACCAACATACTTTTGCATGGTTTCTTGTAATTTTTCATGAAGAACAAACGGGTTAATGCCTTCATCTCGATTTAATATATCTGTAGCAGATGTAATAATTTCTTTTATTTTTAAATTGTTGACTTGTGGTTTATTCGAAAGATTATTAATATAATTTGTTACTCCATCACCGGCCAACTTTCCAAAAACAAGTAAATCTGAAAGTGAATTTCCACCTAATCGGTTAGCGCCATGCATACCTCCGGCACATTCACCGCAAGCAAATAAACCGGGAATATTTGTTTCC
>Ga0208700_1000379_pt1 | contig 13727 bp, 9 predicted proteins | sample DeeseametaMP2016_FD_184179 | JGI IMG/M metagenome (GOLD analysis project Ga0208700, IMG submission 184179) | Marine microbial communities from the Deep Pacific Ocean - MP2016 (SPAdes) | ecosystem: Environmental > Aquatic > Marine > Oceanic | place: East of Hawaii, North Pacific Ocean | collected... | reverse complement strand
ATAATCTAAGATGCTTATGGGTTTCAGTTCAACCATATAACCGTAAGTAAGGGAGTGTTTTTCTCATTTTTGAGAAATATTTCGGGAACGTGAATACTTTATTTGCTGCATTATTTCCAGAAGATAATTTTTCGCATTGTCTTTTGGAGTGCATGATTGATACTAAAAGAAATTCTTCTTTTGTATCACAAGCAGAACGTCGAATAGACTCCATTTCTTTAGCACGTTCGAATTCACCTTTCCTCCCTTTTTTAAAACAGGCGTAACGAGCTTGTGCAGATTCGGAACATGCTAATATTTCCGGAATTAAATTTTAGCAGAGACAGAAATGTATACTGAAACAGAATACCAAAAGAAAATCATTGCTGCTAAAAACGACCTTAGACTAAGATGTATAGTCCGGCGTAGTTTTGCAGTCGTTTTTTTTGGCTGGGTCTTCGTAAATTACATAAATTTTGGGTTCGCTCAAACTGAAAACACAACTGTTGAGGGAAATAGCAAAAATAATAATGTCCGTAAAATAAATGTACAAAAACCTCAACCAGAAGCCAAATATCATATAGTATATCATACAAAAAACTTGGTACCATTGCCCTTTAACAATCCCAAATTTAAACCAGTTTATACTGGCACAATAAGCCCGGAAGATTCGGAAAAAACAAGAAAAGCAATGACAATGATGCTGGAAAAATCTAAATCCAGCAATCCGCTGACAAAAATGATGTCTTCTTCAAAATTTTATTTGAAGGAACAAAAACAGAAAGATCGGGAAAAGCACAAAAGAGAGATGCAGGTCTATAATGAAAGGAATAATAAGAAATTCAATGAATATTTTAAACGCCTACAACAAAAACGATCTCACTCTGCAAACTACAGCGGTAGGCATTTCGATTACACAAGTTACAACCAAAATATTCAAGTTGCCGCCAGTCGTTAATCTCATTTGAGAAAGCCATCTTTTTTTCTTCCAAATCATCTATAAATTCAATATAATAATTATGGCACGTGTAGCAATGGCAATGAGTGGCGGCGTTGACTCGTCTGTTGCAGCAGTTCTGCTGAAGGAGCAGGGACATGAAGTTATCGGTCTGCACATGAAACTATATCATGGACCGGAGAATGAAACTCGTCCTAAAAGTTGCTGTTCGCTCGATGAAGCAATAGATGCACGTGCAGCCTGCCATCGTCTGAATATCCCATTTTATGTTCTTGATTGTCAAAAGGAATTTCGAGAATCTGTAATAGATTATTTTGTTGAAGAATATTCTCGCGGTAACACACCAAATCCGTGCGTAATGTGCAATAAAGAAATAAAAAGTAATTTATTACTAAAAAAAGTAGATGAACTTGATTGCGACTATTTGGCCACCGGCCATTATGCCAAAATTCGCTTCAATCCTCTCATTCGGCGCCAGCAATTAATACGTCCTCAGGATTTGCGTAAAGATCAAACATATTTTCTACATAGCATTCCAGCAGATGAGCTTCACCGTCTGATGTTCCCTCTGGCAGATATCATTAAACCTGAAGTACGGAAAATTGCAGGAAAACTGAATTTATCTGCAGCAAATAAGCCGGATAGTCAGGAGATATGTTTTGTTCCAAAGGATTATCGAAATTTCCTAAAGCAGGAACTGAATGAGGTACCTGAACCTGGAGAGTTCATTAGTGTATCAGGGGAAGTTCTGGGAGAACACCTCGGCTTGCCATTCTATACAATTGGACAGCGCCGTGGACTTGGTCTAAGTGATTCTACGCCGTATTATGTTGTTAAAATTGATAAAGGAAAAAACAGGATAGTTCTTGGAAAAGAAGAAGATTTATATTCTAAGACTATATTTGTTTCCGGAGTGAACTGGTTGTCTATATCACCTCCAAAAGAGCAGTTACATGTAACTGCGAAGTTGCGCTACTCCCATCAGGGAGTAGCCGCTTCTGTTTTTCCAGAGTCAGATAACAAAGTCAGGTTGGAACTTGATGTTCCGGAACGTGCCGTTACTCCCGGACAGGCTGCGGTTTTTTATCAAGATGAAATACTCTTAGGTGGTGGTTGGATTAACGATTTACCTTGAGGGTTGTAGATTAAACATTGGATTATGAATATAATTATAACCGGTTTTATGGGATCAGGTAAAACCACAATTGGACGAAAATTAGCCAAATTGATTGAATATTCATTTGTAGATACAGATTCTGAAATAGAAGATGATCAAGGTTGCAGTGTTAGTGAAATTTTTAAGTACGGAGGTGAAGAGTGTTTTCGTGAAATGGAAACACGACTTTTGGAAAAGTTGAAAAATATTAATAATTCCGTAATAGCAACTGGCGGTGGTATAGTACTGCGTGAAGAAAATCGAAAGATGCTGAAGGGAATTGGTAAACGTGTTTATTTGAGGGTGCCTGAAGAAGAACTGGCGCGGCGTCTAAAAAATGACCTGAACCGTCCGCTTTTGATGAATAATAATCCTGAAATTGTAGTTCAGGGAATGTTAAAAGAACGTGGCTTGCTCTATGAACAAGCAGAGTGTATAATTGATACAACTCAACGATCTCCACACCAGATTGCTACAGAAATAGCTAAAAAGCTTTGTAATGCAGACCACGACCGCAACTTTTGAATCTGCTTTGAAAAAACTTGAAGAGACTGTAGATAAGCTGGAAGAGGGTTCTATTCCTCTAGATGAAGCTTTGACTACTTTTGAATCAGGTGTACGCTGGAGTCGAGAATGCAAAAAATTTCTCGAAAACGCAGAGCAGCGAATTGAGACAATTTTAAAGAATGAAAATGGTGAGTATGAACAAAAGGAGTTTGTACTCGATAAATGAACACGGCTTTCAACAAATGCTTGAAAGTCAAAACTAATATTTCAGAGATGTTCTGTTCCACTTGATTGAAAGAATGAATGGGTGGTGCTGATTTCTGATTGCTGATTGCTGATTTCTAGAAAAACTGAATAACGACGCCGGTAAAAACGAATGCTGAGTTGAATCTTAAAGTTTGTTTGCGTCACTGCAGTTCCTAGATTCGATTTCTAATCTGAAAATCAAATATAATTGCAGAACATCCTGATTTTAAACTTAATAAAATCAGGTAAATAATGACAGAAGTAGATCAAAAGATTCTTATAAATGTAGAGGATGATGAAACACGAATTGCACTGGTGCATGGTTCAACACTCAATAATCTCTACATTGAACAGACCCACCACACCCAAAAAGTCGGAAATATCTATTGTGGAAAAGTTGTAAAAGTACAGCCCTCATTTCAAGCAGCCTTCATTGATTACGGAGAGGAGCGCCATGGGTTCCTTTCTTTATCCGATATTAATTTCCAAGTCTATAAGCCAAATCAGAAAGGTCGTGGACGACCTTCCATTACTCAAATCCTGAAGCCGGGACAAAAAGTTCTTGTCCAAGTCGTCAAAGACGAAATAGCCCATAAAGGGGCATCTCTTACTACAAATATATCTTTAGCCGGACGCTTCCTTGTTTTTATGCCTGATAGTGAGCGCGGCGGAGTCTCCCGAAAAATTGAAGATGAGGAACAACGTTCCCGCTTACGACATTTACTGAAAGGACTTGGTGGAGAGGATTCATCAGCCATAATCCGTACGGTAGGAGTTGACCGTTCTCTTACTGAATTAAAACGTGACTTTATGATTTTGAGGCGGACCTGGAATGAGATAAAAGACGAGTATGAAGAGCAGTCTGCCCTCGGACTCCTTTATCAGGAAGAAAATGCGATGGTCCGTATGATCAGAGATTACTACCATGAAAATATCTCAGAAGTAGTAATTGATGAACCCGTAGCTTTTCAGCGTGCCTTAGAATTTTTTCAAGCACATATGCCTAAAGATCAAAAGAAGCTTCAACTTTACCTGGGTGAAAAGTCTCTTTTTTCTTCATATGATATTGAAGGTCATATTGAGGTTTTACACCATAAGCAAGTTCCGTTGCCTTCCGGAGGATCACTGGTCATAATGCCTACAGAAGCTCTAGTTGCGATTGACGTTAATTCAGGCAGATCGACACAAGAGAGAAACATTGAGGCTACCGCATTAAGAACTAATTTAGAGGCTGCTGAAGAAGTTGCCAAGCAGTTGCGTTTAAGAAACTTAGGTGGGTTGATCGTCGTGGATTTTATTGACATGGATAATTCAAAAAACCGCCTCTCTGTAGAACAAAAGATTGAAGAAGCAATGTCTGCTGATAAAGCAAAGACTTCATTTGGAGAAATCTCAAAATTCGGCTTACTGGAATTGAGTCGACAGCGCATTTCCGGAAGTTTGGCGCGAAACTCTGTTGTCCTAACTTTGGTAAACAGAATATTGCGAAAAATTCACGACTCTGCAGTTGAGCAGAAGGTCCTGCAGGTTCATATACGTCTACCTTTGGAAATAGCTTCACATTTGCTCAACGTGAAGCGTCAGCGTTTAACACAAATGGAAATGGATTATGGAATACGGATTTCCATAACACCGGACACGTCACTTGGTTCTGAAGAAATTCCAGAAATGGAAGTTACTTTGAGAGAACAAGACGGCGAAGAAACTCGAACCTCAGTACCAATTTCTGCTTCAGATATGCGTGACGAGAAACCTGGTGGAAAAAAAGGAAGGCAAAAAAAGGAAGTAGCTAAAAAAGACAGTGCGACTGAAGCGCCGGGTAGTCTGGAAATGAAAAATAAAGAAAAACAAAGTAAGCAAATTAGCAACGACACTTCAAAACCATCATCCAAATCTAAAGGCAAAAGGCCCGGAACAGATACCAGTTTAACGCAGGAACATCCGGATTCCGGTTCTGTAGTTGAAAAGGATAATGATAAGTTAACTGCAACTGAGAAACAGAGGACTCCTGAAGTTGAGAAAAAACAAAAGGCAGTTGTCAAAAAACAAGAGACAAAAGGAAAAACAGATGTTGGTCTTTTTAAGAGTGTACATGAATCTTTGGAAGTTAATGATACTCCTAATGGCAAAAAATCCAGTCAGAAGCGGATTGTTGAGGAAAATAATGATCCGGAAGTATCAACATTTAGAAGTGTACATCTGGACGAAAATTTGGACTCTGCTAAAAAAACTAAAAGAATATCTCATGAAAACCCAACAAAAAATATTATTGAAAATCCAATGTTCAGCAGCGTTCATATAACTGATACTATAAAATCGGTACCGAAGGTTGTTTTTTCAAAGCAAGACACGAAATCAAGGTTGACATCTGGAAAAACTAAATCCGATTCGACAAAAAAGTCTGGAAAAACTGCTCAAGGCAAACCAACGGCAATTAAAACTGCTAAAAAGAAACAGGATTCCACAAAAGTGAGCACTAGAGCTAAAATTAAAAAAATTAAGGTGGAATCTAATGCAGTGTCCGTAACTAAGTCAAAATCATCACTAAAAAAAGTTCCAGTTACAAAAAAAGAGACCGATAATTCAACAGCATCCAGATCCTTTAACAGTAAAAACAGGTCTACGTCTAAATCAAAACAAGACACAAAACCAAAGAAAAACACTGAAACTCTTCCAAAAAAACAGAAGACAGAATAAACTTCTGAAGAAAGCCTCTAATCAAAAATTTCAACTTCATAAAACTGTTGATAAATGTGAGTCATGGTTAAAGCAATGGCTTATAAAAACCTTCCTTCTATCACAGAGTGTGATTCCTTCCTCAGGAGACAAAATCTCGCTTACGGGAAATCAGTCAGAGAAATCGTAAATAGTGTCCTGAATCAAGTACGACAGGAAATTTACCAAAAAAAGACCGGATCTGTTTCATACAATAACACCCAAATTTTAGAACGTGTTGCAGCAAAAGTCCGAATACAGTCTACCGGGACGCAACGGGTTATCAATGCAACCGGAGTTGTTGTTCATACTAATTTGGGACGAGCTCCTTTGTCAGCAGAATTGTTAGCGAATGCCTTACCTCGAATGAGTTCTTATTCCACCTTGGAATTTGATCTTAGCACCGGGAAACGTGGTTCACGCGACTCAAAAGTCCGCAAGCTGTTACGTTCACTTTCCGGTGCTGAAGATGCAATGGTGGTCAATAACAATGCTGCTGCCGTTTTTTTAATGCTCAAGGCCTTGACGACAAGTCTACAGGAAGACAAAATACCAGAGGTGATTGTCTCACGAGGCGAGTTGGTGGAGATCGGAGGTTCTTTCCGAATTCCTGACATCATGCGGGAAGCAGGCGTGAAACTGGTCGAAGTTGGTACTACTAATCGCTGCCGCCTTTCAGATTATGAGCAAGCTCTGACCGAAAACACAGCAGCTCTGTTAAAAGTACATCCATCCAATTACGAAATTAAAGGATTTACAGAGTCCGTTTCAGTTGGAAAAATGGCAGGACTTGCCCACTCCAAGGGCCTTTTCTGTTTTCATGATTGGGGTAGCGGAAGCTTTTATCGGTTCAAGCAACGTGGGTTAAGTGAATATGCAACTGCGGAGCAGGAGCTTGCAGCAGGCCCGGATTTGCTGGCTTTTAGTGGTGACAAACTTCTTGGTGGAATCCAGGCTGGAGTGCTGCTAGGTAAAGCTGAAAACATCCAGAAACTGAGAAAACATGCTCTTTACCGGGCATTACGTTTAGACAAAGTAACACTTGCTTTGTTGGAAGAAACACTTGAAGTATACCTGGATTTAAAAAGACTTCCGGAACTGGTTCCAACAGTTGGCATGCTAGAATTAACAGTTGAAGAAATTCAAAAACAAGTAAAATTATTTTTGGAGAAGCTCAAACTTCCAAACAAATCTGCATGGAAATGTGAGCTCCGCAAGACAGAATCACGTACTGGAGGTGGAGCTTTCCCAGAACTCCCTTTAGAATCAGCAGCACTTGTATTGTCACATCCGGAATGGTCAGCAAATGATTTACAGGAATGGTTTCGATCACAACCTGTACCAATCATTGTCCGTGTTCATGAAGAGCAAATTTGGCTGGATTTCCGAACAATTCTTCCACATGACTCTGATGAGCTAATGTCGGTAATCACTCGACTTATTTAAACCTGACATAACTGGTTTATCAGAAGCATAACCTAAATCTCTGCTGCCAAATTCAGGTCTATCCATTCTCCTTTTACCCAATTATCTAAAAGGTCTTTTTCTTGCTTGTTAATCGGAGCAGCATAATCTTCATTTAAAGTTGAATCAGGAGTTTTCGGCAGTGTCTTTTTATATCAGACAATTAAAAATCCTACATAACATGAATTCCCCCACCTTTATGGTAAAATCCCTTCTGATATATCTCACTTTTCTTTTCTTAACTACTCCTGGTTGGGGCCAGTCTAATAATTCAAGTGGAAACATCTTTGGTATACAACAGGCTCAACTAAGCGGTTTTAGTGATGATGAGCGTGTAAAAGTATTATTACTAAACCTCCTACCATCAGGTATGACTGAGACTGCAGCAGAAGAAATTGCAAAGGCTCTTCAGTTGAATGTTTACAACACTAATCATTTTACAGTTGTAGGACCTTCAGAGTGGAATGCACAGATCAAAGACCGGGACCCTACAATGGCTGACTGTCATGACATTGCTTGCGGAGTTATGATTGGCAAAATGTTTCATGCAGACAAAGTATTGGTTGGTACAATTCATTCAGAAATAATGCTGAATGATAAAGGGAAAGAAGAGCCGAGTATTATCCTGTCAATTAGACTGGTAGATACACGAACAAACATCACAGATTTTACTGATGAAGTACAATTCAACGACTTGAAAATGCACGATGAATTGTTTCGAATGGCTGAAAGGATTTCAGAAAATTCGTTGTTACTTGGAAATGTGCTGGCTGTAAAACATTCTGGGATTTCCATAAATTTTGGACGTGCACAAGGTATCAAAATCGGACAGCGGTTAGTCATATCCCGGCGAAAATCATTTAAGTCAGATTCAGTAGAAAAAACAGCCGGAAAAACTTTTCAAAAAATCGCATTAGCTGAAATAGTTCAAGTTAGCGATTTGTCTTCTGAAGCAGTTATTGTTCAAAAAATTTCATCTGTTGCTAAGGGAGACCAAATTCAGACTTATGTCAATAATGAGAAACTAATTCACTTGATCACGCAAACACGTAAAGAACTAGATACTCAAAAAAAACTTAAACCAAAAAAACAAGTTATCCGTCTGGGGCCAACTATAACAAAGGGTAGTATTTTCTCAAACTGGTCTAAGCTCTATAATCTGACAAAATCTCAGCATGACCGCTGGCTCTACACCACTGCAGGAGCTGGAACTGCGACTATAATACTTCTCAGCGGAGCCTTCGATATCAGCGGTTTTCTTAGCATCTTACCTTGGGTTGCCGGTGCCGGAAGTGTTTATAGCGGAATTAAATATTTCCATTATCGTGAAATGCTTAATGAGCTTTCTACAGAAGGACGTTCCCGTGGTTTCCTTTCCGGTTCGCTCACCAATGAATTACCGGGTTGGCATTGGACTCCTGTTAAAAAAGGCTTCAATATAGCTTGGGTAAAGCATTTCTAAAATCTGACAGCTTGATTTTTCTTTTCTCTCTACAATAAATTCCTCTCCTGTCAAGTTTCCAATTTTCCGGAATCAATTTAACCGGACAATTGAACTCACAATGTAAAGAACATAAATTACATCTTGAGTTTAAGACTAAAAACTTGGAAACTGTGAAACATCTTTTAGTGGCAAACTGCTTAAAGTTACTGCCTAATTATCTAAAATAATCCTTCAAAGTTAAAAATCTAAAATCATCTATTCATTCTAAATAATGATAATGGGAAGTACATTTATTAACTGCTTGATAAAACCGACGAGCAAAAGTTCGCTTGATCCGAAAGGTGTAAATGGCTGCATCTGAAACACAAGAACAGCTGTATTTTGCTCTTCAAACTTTTACTGAAGTCAACAACATCATTGCCTCTTCACACAATTCTGAAGAGACTCTGGCCAGGACTGTCAGCATGATAGCAAAGCGAATACAAGTCGATGCATGTTCAATTTATATTTTTGATGCAGACCGTGGAGTACTGATCCTGAAAGCAACTCACGGTCTTGATCCTTCCACCATTGAGTCTGTTCACATGCCTCCTTCTGAGGGACTGGTCGGATTGGTACTGGAGCGCTCTGCTCCAGTGCAGGAATCTCAAATGCAGGAACATCCAAGATTTAAAGCATTTCCTCAAACAAAAGAAGATTCATTTTCTTCTTTTCTGGGAGTTCCTCTGATAGAACATCGAAAATCTTTTGGAGTACTTGTAGTTCACACTACAGAACCACGCATATTTTCTCCCGAGGAAGTGCTAATACTGAGTTCAATCGCAACTCAAATCTCCAGCCTTGTTTCTAAAGCCCTCCTTCTAAAGCAACTTGATACAGCAACACAGGAACCAACTGTTGCTGAGAAAAGAAAAGGAACTACTCTTCGCCTGTCCGGACAAGCGGTTGCTTATGGTGTTGCAGTTGGAAAAGCAATACGCCTGCAGCAATCTGAACTTGAAGAACCACAGCAGAGCAGTACCAGATCTGCAGAAAATGAAATGTCTGACTTTCAATCTGCAATGGATCACACAATTTCTGATACTATGGACTTGATTGAAAAAGTCTCGGATCGTGTTGGTACTGAAGAAGCTTCTATTTTTCACGCACATCTGATGTTTTTGGAGGATCATCATTTTCAGAGCAAAATTAAGACAAAAATAGAATCTGGAAATACTGCATCATGGTCAATTTACCAGACAGTTCACGAATATCTGGGTGCATTTGAAGAAATTAAAGATCCTTACCTCAGTGAAAAAGGCTCGGATTTAAAAGATGTTGGCTACCGTCTCTTACACTATCTAGGGCATGAGGTCCTTTCTGTTACCAAAAAGACAGGGATTCTTATTATGCGCCAACTCCTTCCGGGAGATATCGCCAGGATGGACACAACACGGATTAAAGGAATTATTTTGTCAACTGGAGGTATAGTTTCACACGCAGCCATTCTGGCTCGTTCTTTGGGGATTCCTGCAGTTTGTCTTGAAGACCGTGAATTGGAGTTGATTAAAGATGGAGACCCGCTGGTTATTAACGGAGATTCCGGGTTAGCAGTAGCTTATCCGGAAAAAGAAGTACTTGCTGAATTTAAACATTTGCTGGTTGAACAACAGCATTATTTTAAGCACCTTGAAGAGTTTAAGGATATCCTATGCAAAACGAGTGATGGTACACGAATAAATTTAATGGCCAATATTGCCCTGGGAAGTGATCAAATTCAATTACCACGCTATGGTGCTGAAGGGGTTGGGCTGTTCAGAACCGAAATTTATTTTCTTTCACTTGATCGCTACCCTGACATTTCTGAGCAAACGCAGGTATATCGTGAATTGCTTGATAATGTTGCAGAAGATAAGCCCGTGATTTTCCGGACTTTGGACGTTGGTTCAGACAAAGCAGCACCATACATGGGTTTTCAAGATGAGGATAATCCCTTTCTTGGTTATCGTGCAGTACGCCGTCAGTTGAAACAAAAAACTGTACTAAAGGATCAATTGAAGGCTTTACTTTTGGCAACAGGAACTCGTCCTAACGTTCGCTTACTGTTCCCAATGATTACAAATGTTAAAGAAATCAGACAGGCAAAGGAATTATTCGAAGAGTGCCGTATTGAAGTTGAAGCATCCGGTGAAGCTATAGCAAAAATAGAAGTGGGTATGATGTTTGAGGTTCCAAGTGCCTTTTTGATTTGTGATAAATTTATGTCGGAAATTGACTTTTGTTCGATTGGCAGCAACGACCTCACTCAATACGTACTGGCTGTTGATCGTAATAATCCCCAAATTGCTGACCTTTACGACCCTCTGCATCCTGCTGTTCTGCAATTAATTCATCGACTTGTGCAAACGGCAGAAGAACATCAAAAATCTGTTGAATTGTGTGGTGAAATGGCTTCAGATCCTGACGGATGTGTGATTCTAGTCGGTCTTGGAATCAATTCACTCAGCATGAATGCGCCTTTAATTCCAGTTGTAAAAAAACGTCTCTCAGAAATATCACTGCCTGATGCAAAAATTCTGGCTCAAAATGCCTTGAATGCAACCTCTCCGGAGGAAGTGCGTAACTTGATTCGTGAATGTTTTCCAGATACTCATTCCAAAGAAAAACATAAACAATGATGACTCAAAACGATCCTCATAAAATCTGTTTGATTCATGGTAACCAACTGTTATTGGTAGAGGAAACCGCGAATACTTTAATAGATCAGAGACTTGAGGGCCGGGAACAGGATTGGAGTTTGGAGCGCTTCAATGCGCAGGAAATGTTGAAAACGATTGGAGAATCTGGAAAAAACAGTATCGATGACCTTTTGATCAGTTGTGAAACATTACCGATGCTAACTGACCGCAAAGTAATCCGGATCGATAATTTTGAACTGATCAAGAAAGCAGCAAATAAAAGTGACAATTCCCAAGCGGTCAGGCTTTTTGAAGCACTTGAAAACATCATAAAAAATCCTCCGGAAAGCTTGTGGTTTGTCTTTACCAGTCCGGCAATACGTGAACAGGATTTCAGTAAACCACTCTATCGCAGCATCAAACAGGGCGGTGGTCGGATACAAAAATTTGTAGCCTACGATAATAGTACTCCATACAACTGGGTTATTCAGCGAGGAGAGCAAAAAGGATTGCCCCTTACAGCGGATGTTGCACGTTTACTGATAAACATTGTGGGCAACGATTTGACTGATCTTGACCACGAACTGGAAAAATTAAGCCTCTATTTATCAGGTAAAACCGTCTCAGAAGAAATGATCAAAGAACACATTCGCGGTCACAAACATTTTTCTGTTTTCCGGATGACTGAAGCTTTGTCCCGGAAGGAATTACTGCCTGCCCTGGAAATTCTTGATCATCAGCTACAATCCGCTCCCCGTGAACACGTGCGCCTTTTCGCACTCATCATTATGCAGTTTCGCCGCCTTCTCATCATTCACAGCATGTTTGAACAATTTTATAAGGAATCAGAAATTATTGGAAAAATATCTCTTCCACCATTTCTCAGCAAACAAGTTTTGGCACAAGCTCGAAATTTTACCAGTGAAGAATTACAAAATATCTACACAGAACTTTCTAAACTGGACTTGCGGGTAAAGTTCAAAAATACACTTGCACCTCTTCTACTTCAGGACCTTTTTCAGCGCATTTGTTCCGGACAGTTCCAAAATGCAGTTAAATAACGATCAACCTGAGTTGAACAACGAAAACTTTCCACGTCTTTTTTCTCCAATTGATCTGTGCGGACATTCCCTGCGTAACCGCATAGTTTTTGGTGCGCACACCGCCAATATGTCTGAACAGGGCCTTCCGGGAGAAAGGCATCTTGCCTATTACCGTGAACGTGCGCTGGGAGGTGCAGCGATGCTGGTCATCGAACCGATACCGGTGCATCCTGCAGCAGTTTTGACACGGGGTAATTTTCGGAACAGCACTGATGAAGTCATTCCTCACTTTAGAAAAATCACGGATGCAGTTCATGAAGAAGGAGCCTTGATTCTGCAGCAGCTTTACCATGTAGGCCAGCATGGGGATTCCGACAATTCATATCACGCCAACTGGTCTCCTTCCGGCATGCCGAGTTACCATGATTCCGACGGAAGTCACACTATGAATGAAACAGAAATAGAGGAGACTATTGAGGGCTTCGTGCAGGCCGCCAGAAGATGCAGTGACGCCGGTTTTGACGGTGTAGAAGTCTGGGCTGCTTATCACGGCATGGTTGATCAATTTTGGACACCATGGTCAAATCAGCGCACAGACCGTTGGGGTGGATCGCTGGAAAACCGTACACGCTTTTCACGGGAAATCATCACACGAATCCGTAAAATATGCGGTGATGATTTTATTGTGGGCATTGCAGTCAACGACGAACCGGATTTCGAAGTCGCCCTCCAGCGTGAATCAATTGCAGAAATCATCGCCCTTCACGATCGCGATCATCTGCTTGATTACGTCACCTGCGGTACCGGAAGCTACTTCGATTTCTACAAGCTGATGCCTACATTTCTCTATCCGGAACGATTGGGAGCGGAACTTGCGGAAGTGCTCAAAGGTGCTGTAACCCATGCCTTGGTAATTGCGGAAAGCCATATCCGCACACCGGAGAATGCCGAGGCCGTGTTATCTGCCAACCAGGCTGATCTGGTTTCCATCGTCCGAGGACAAATCGCTGATCCGCATTTGGCGAACAAAGCTCGGGAAGGACGAGCTGAAGACATTCGTACCTGCCTCTCCTGCAATCAAATGTGTTGGGGCAGACGCAGTCGTGATTACTGGATTTCCTGTCTCGTCAATCCGTCTGCCGGCCGTGAATTTGAATGGGGTGGAGATCGCTTTCAAAAATCAAAAACACCTAAACGTGTTCTTGTAGTCGGAGGAGGACCTGCAGGCTTGGAAGCAGCAAGAGTATCCGCGGAACGTGGTCATAATGTCACTCTCGCAGAGGCTAGTGACCACCTCGGCGGCCAATTCCGACTGGCGGGGATGCAGCCTCGGCGTGGTCAAATTATTGATCTGCTGGACTGGTATGCCCGACAGTTGTCAAAACTTGGCGTCGAGGTACGACTCAATGCTTTTCTGGATGTGGATGAAATCAAGGAATTCGCCGCAGAGAAAACTGTAATAGCTACAGGCTCATACCCGTCAGATACCGGATTTCAGAAAGCAATACCGCATGTTGATAAACTGCCGGGAATTGAACTCGGTGGCGTTTTTTCAGCA
>Ga0208700_1000377_pt1 | contig 13745 bp, 17 predicted proteins | sample DeeseametaMP2016_FD_184179 | JGI IMG/M metagenome (GOLD analysis project Ga0208700, IMG submission 184179) | Marine microbial communities from the Deep Pacific Ocean - MP2016 (SPAdes) | ecosystem: Environmental > Aquatic > Marine > Oceanic | place: East of Hawaii, North Pacific Ocean | collected... | reverse complement strand
CCAGTCGACGCCGGCCTCGGTGTAGATCTCGCGCAGCTCGTCGTCGGACTTGAAGGTGCCGTCGTCGTTCGCGGCCTTGCTCCACGGCACGTTGGCGGCGGTGGGGATGTGGCCGGCGCGCTGGGCCTGCTCCTGCGGCAGGTGGGCCGGGGCCATGAGGCGGCCGGCGTACTCGTCGGGGCTGCGCACGTCGACGAGGTTCTGCGTGCCGATCGCGGCGACGACCTCGTCGCGGAACGCGCGGATCGAGGCGTCCTGCTCGGTCGCGGTGTAGGAGGTCTTCTCGCGGCTGGGCAGCTCGTCGGTCAGCTCGCGGGAGTCCAACTCCCACTTCTTGCGGCCGCCGTCGAGGAGCTTGACGTCGGAGTGGCCGTAGAGCTTGAAGTACCAGTAGGCGTAGGCGGCGAACCAGTTGTTGTTGCCGCCGTAGAGGACGACGGTGTCGTCGTTGGCGACGCCGCGGTCGGAGAGCAGCGCCTCGAACTGCGCCTTGTTGACGAAGTCACGACGGACCTGGTCCTGCAGGTCCGTCGTCCAGTCGAGCTTGATGGCGCCCTTGATGTGGCCCTTGTCGTAGGCGGTCGTGTCCTCGTCGACCTCGACCAGCACCACCTTCGGGTCGTCCAGGTGCTCCTCCACCCACTGGGCGGAGACGAGGGTGTTCTCGCGGGTCATGGTTAATGCCTTTCAGTTGGGACGAGCGTGATGAAGAAGTGGAGGGACGGCCGACGCTGCGAACCGGTCGACGATGAACGGGTGGTCACCGGGTCTCGAGGCTCGGCGCTGGCGCGCCTCGCACCTCGACCGGCGGGGGCTCGGCCGGCGGTGTGCTCAGGAGGTGGCGCGGCGGAACAGCAGGTACATCTCGCAGCCGAGGCAGAAGCGGAACACGGCGTTGAGGAGGGCGGCGACCAGCGCGAAGCCGATCGCCGTCTGGGCCACGACCACGCCGCCGGCGGCGTACGCGACGAGTGCGACGACGGTGAACCCGAGGCCCACGGCCTGGGCGAAGCGCGGCGGCTCAGGAGCCTCGAGCTCGGTCGGGGCGGCGAGCCGCGGCCGGACGAAGGTCGTGAAGAGCCAGGCGTGCGGGGTGCGCTGCACGCCGCGGGCGGCGCCGAGCGCGAACAGCGCGGCCTGGACCGCGGTCAGGGCCAGCGCCGCGGTGGGCGGCAGCAGCAGCACCGCGATCAGCACGACCGCGGTGAGCGAAGCCGCGAACTGCGGGCCGCGCGGGTCGATGCCGGCCGGAGACTTCGCCTCACCGTTCTCGGAGGCGAGCGGCGTGGCGCTGGGGTTGAACGTCGTGGACATGTCTCTCCTGAGGACACCTCGTCATCGGCGTCGGGAGGACGCGGCGAGGTGGTCGAGCGGCTGGGAAGGGGAAGAGTCAGCGCATCGACATTCGACACAGGCTCGAGCGCGAACGGCAGTAGTCGACTGCGCGCCGCTTCGTGAGCCAGGTCGTGGACATGACAGGAACAGTAAGCGCGGGCCCGGATCTATTCCCAATCCGGATCTCATCATGTGGTCATAGCGTCCACCATGTGGGAAATGTCGACTCCGCTACGCTGCGCCCGTGGCTTCAACAGGCGCGTCGCGACGTACGGCGCTCATCACCGGCGTCGCCGGGCAGGACGGCGTCTACCTCGCGCGGCACCTGCTGTCGCTGGGCTACCACGTGGTCGGCACGCTGCGCCCCGGCTCACGCTGGGCGCCCACCACCCTCGGCCGCGCGTACGCCTACCTCGACGGCGTCACCTTGGTCGACCTCGACCAGCGCGACCACGAGGGGTGGGCCGCCGTGCTCGAGGGGCTGCGCCCCGACGAGGTCTACAACCTCGCCGGCTTCACCTCGGTCGGCGCCTCTTGGGGCGCCGCCGAGACCGTCGCCGAGGCCAACGGCATGGCCGTCCTGCGGATGCTCGAGGAGCTCATCCGCTTCCGCGACCGGCACGGCTGGGCCCCACGCTTCTTCCAGCCCTCGAGCTCGGAGATGTTCGGCGTCACCGACCAGCAGCCGCAGACGGAGAACACCCCGCACCACCCGCGCTCGCCGTACGCCGCCACCAAGTCCTTCGCCCACCACCTCACGGTCAACTACCGCGAGTCCTACGGGCTCTTCACCGCCACCGGGACGCTCTACAACCACGAGTCCCCGCTGCGCCCGCCGCACTTCGTGACCCGCAAGATCTCCGCTGCCGTCGCCGCCATCTCCTTGGGCCAGGCGGAGTCGGTGACGCTGGGCAACCTCGACGTACGCCGTGACTGGGGCTTCGCCGGCGACTACGCCCGCGCCATGCACCTGGTGCTGCAGCAGGACGAGCCCGGCGACTTCATCATCGCCACCGGCGTCTCCCGCTCGCTGGCCGACGTCCTCGAGCTGGCCTTCGCCTCCGTCGGGATCTCCGACCTGGGACCTGTGGTCCGCCAGGACCCGTCGCTGATGCGACCCGCCGACGTCGCCGAGCTCGTCGGCGACCCCGCCAAGGCGCGCGAGCAGCTCGGCTGGGAACCGAGCGTGGCGTTCGAGGACGTCATCGCGCACATGGTGCGGGTCGACGTCGAGCGGCTGCGCTCGGAGCGCGAGGAGTCGGCGGGGTACCTCCTGCCCGGCTGATCTGCTCGTTGTTGCCGCTCAGGTCGCCGCGCGGGGTGACGATGGGAGGGCTGCGCCGTCCCCCCGTGGCGCTCTGTTCCTGAGGAGTCCCCGTGACTGCTGCGTCCCCCTCCGTCCCCCGCGCCCTGCTCGGCCTGGCCGCTGCTGCCTCGCTGGTGGCGCTCTGCTTCTCCGATGCGCTGGTGGCCGAGGTGTCGGGCGCGCCGGTGTCCGGCGTCTCCGTCACGCGGTAGTTCTCCACAGACTGCCGGGTTCGCGCTCGCCCGATCGGGGGTAAGCACCTAGCGTGAAGCCGCGCCCGCTGCCGGGGCGCACACTCTCGGGAAGGCAGCAGCAGTGAGACAGATCCATCGGCACGCCCTGGCGCTGGGGCTGGTCCTCGCACTCTCGGGGTGCGGAGGGGACCCGGAGCCGCAGTTCGAGGCGGACCCCTCCCCTGCGCCCAGCGAGGTCCCCACCTCGGCGCCTGCCAAGGAGGCGTGGGAGGAGAAGAGCGACGACGGCGCGATCGCGTTCGTGGAGCACTGGATCGACGAGTTCAATGCGGCACGCTCAACTGGGGACACCGAGGCGCTCTTGAGCAATAGCACTGGTGACTGCGAGACCTGCAACAACTTCGTCGACCTCATCGAGTCGATCTACGCGGCTGGCGGCTCGATTGCAACGGAGGGCTGGCAGATCGCTGCCGTTGGCCAACTCCCCCAGACCGGCAGGCGAACTGTCGTCCCGATGACCGTCAAGCAGGCTCCCCAGGAGTACGAGGAGTCGGCCGGCGCCGAGATCCAGCGAAACCCTGGGGGCGAGGTTGGAATGACGGCCGCAGTCATTTGGACTAAAGACGCCTGGAAGATGGCGCAGTTGGACCTGGTTCAGTGAGCGCACCGCTGAGAGCGACGTGCCTGACAGCGGGGATCGTTCTGACCACGCTTTTAGGTCCGTCCGCAAACGCGGATCGTCCATCCGTCGGTCCGAGCGCCGACAGCGACGGCTTCGCGGTGGCCATGACCTCGCAGTCGGACCCAACAGCGACCAACTCGGACACCATCTCCGCGGGCAACGGTGGCGTGACTTACTCATATGACGCAGTCTGCGAACGTCGGGACGGCTCCCAGGTCACGCCGTACGGGTGCGGCGGAGAGCTCGCGTGCGGCACTGATGGCGTCATGTATGCCGTATATGCGGACCGACCTGACGGCACGAGCAGCTACGTCACATCGACGTGCGTGGAACCTGGTGAGGCCGCCCCCGCGGACGCACTGACTCCGGGGCGCATCCTGGAGGCGTTCCAGCGGGTGGATCTGCCTGAGGCGCCGCTGGAGGTGCAGCCGCCGGGCGGGGTGACGCTGGTCAACTTCGACACGATCCTGCACACCGACGCGCAGCCGTTCACCGAGACCGTGCAGCTGCTGAACCGCCAGATCACCTTCGACATCGAGCCCAGCGAGTTCACCTGGACCCTCGGCGACGGCCGCACGCTCACCACCACCGACCCGGGGCGGGCGTGGCGGGCGGGGCTGCCGATGAGCGAGTACGTCTCGCACCGCTACGCCGAGGCCGGCACCGTCCGACTGCAGCTGACCACCACCTGGTCCGCACGCTGGCGTCTGCCGAACGGTCCGTGGCGACCCGTCGCCGGCACCGTCGACATCACCTCTCCCCCGCAGGACCTAGAGGTCACCACCGCGCGACCGCAACTCGTCTCCTACGACTGACCGTCCACGCCTGGAGCGGTTCTCCACAGATTTCCGCGGATCGCTCCTTACCTCTAGCCACTGTCGGCAGGCAGGCGTAGGATTCGAACATGAGTTCGAAGCAGATGGTGGATCGAGGTGCGGAAGCCAGCTCTGCGCTCGACTCGCTGCGCGAGCTCGACCTCAGCACCATCGAGGTCGCCGCCGTGCCCGAGGAGCTGCTCGGCGACCTGCTCGCCACCGCCACCCGGGTCGAGTCCCAGGCTGCCGCGCTTCGCGGCGCCGTGCTCGCTGAAGCCGACCGTCGCAAGACCGCGCTGCGCACGGCCGCGAGCGGCACCGACGCGTGGGCGGTCGAGTTCACCGGCGACACCCGCGAGATGAACGCGGGCGGGTTGCGGATCGCCCGACTGCTGGAGGAGAAGTACCACGCGACCCGCGACGCGTTCGCCGCCGGCCTCGTCACCAAGGCCCAGGTCCGCGTCATCGTCAACGCCGCCGAGCAGTCGCCCAGGCGTGCCACCGCGCTGCAGGTCGCCCAGGCCGAGGAGCTCATCCTTGGCAAGGCCACCGGCAACGGTCGCCGCAACGGCAAGCCGATGGACCCCAAGCGACTCCGCCAGGCCGCGCGCCGGATGTACGACCGGATCGACCACGACCTGGCCGACGAGCACGAGGCGATCATGCTCGGCCGGGAGTCCAAGCACGCCCAGCGCGACACCTACCTCATGCTCAGCGACAACGGCGACGGCACCTGGTCGGGCCGCTTCACGATCCCCGAGATGCACGGGCACCTCCTCACCTGGGCCCTCGACAAGATGACCGCCCCGCGCCGCCAGTCCAAGGGCCCCCTCGGCCAGCAGGTCACCGACGAATCCGCAGCCGACGGCAACGGCTGGCTCCCGGGTCCGCTGGAGAAGCGGGGCAGCGCCCTCTGCGAGCTCATCGAGCACCTCCCCACCACCGGCTGGCAGCTCACCGGCGGCGGCAGCGCGACGACGCTGCTGGTGCGGGTCGAGTTCGACGACCTCGTACGCCGCGTCTCCGACGACATGGAGCAGCTCGGTGTCGGCCGGCTCGACAACGGCGTCAAGCTCACCGCCGCCCACGTCCAGCGGCTCGCCTGCGAGGCCGAGATCGTCCCCACCATCCTCGACAGCGAGGAGGCGGTGATGTTCCACGGTCGCGGCCAGCGGCTCCATGACCGCCACCAGCGCAACGCGCTCGGCCAGATCCACGACTCCTGCGCGATCAGCGGCTGTGAGCGGCCCTTCGCCTGGTGCGAGATCCACCATCCGTACCCCTGGGCAGCCGGCGGCGGCACCGACATCACCAACGCGGTCCCCCTCTGCGGCTGGCACCACCAACGCGCCCACGACGGCGACTTCGACCTCAGGCGAGACCCACCCAACGGGCCACACGCCTGGAAGCTCGCCCGCCGCCGACCACCCCGCGACTGGCGCGACAGGGCCGAGGCCGCGCTGGGGGCCGGCTACACCGTCGTCCGCAGCTGAGCCGACCGTGCGTGTCTCACGACCCGTCGCGCAACCTTGCCGTTGCGGCCTGCCCGCACGACCTGCCACACGGCCCTGCCGGCAACGTGCTCGTCGCCCTGCCGCTCAGGCCTCGACGATGCCGTCGAGCGCGGACAGGACCGCCTCCTTGCGGGGGGCGCCGCTGGCGCGCGTCGCCTCAGCGCCCGTGGCGTCGAGGATCAACGTGGTCGGGGTGCGCAGCACGTCCAGCGCACGGACCAGCTCCAGGTGGTGCTCGGCGTCCACCTCGAGGTGGACCACGCCCGGCACCACGTCGGCGACGTCGCTGAGGATCGTCCGGGTCGCGCGGCACGGCGCGCAGAACGCCGAGGAGAACTGCAGCAGCGTCGCCCGCTCGCCCAACTGGGCCTCCGGCAGGGCCTCCAGGACGGCGGTCCAGGCGGCGCCGGTAGAGCGGTGGTCTCGACGCCCGCTCGTCGCTGGCGCTCCTCGCTGCTCGACCACCTCAGGGGCTGGCTCGTGGTCTCGACGCCCGCTCGTCGCTGGCGCTCCTCGCTGCTCGACCACCTCAGGGGCCGGCTCGTGGTCTCGACGCCCGCTCGTCGCTGACGCTCCTCGCTGCTCGACCACCTCAGGGGCCGGCTCGTGGTCTCGACGCCCGCTCGTCGCTGGCGCTCCTCGCTGCTCGACCACCTCAGCGGCGGCGCTCTTGAAGCGGCCGTCCGTGCGGGCGCGGTAGAGACCGAAGCCGAGGGCCAGCACGACGGCGATCACGACGATGGTCAGACCGGTGCCCATAGGGGGATCAACCTACTGATCCGGGCGCGCATTCCCCGTGCGGGCGTCGTCGGAGCGGGCCAGCTCGCCACGCAACCGCTCGACCTCGGCCTCCAGCTCCAGGACCCGGGCGATGCCGGCGATGTTGAGACCCTCGGCGAGCAGCTCGCGGATGCGGTGCAGGACCTCGATGTCGGCCTGGGAGTAGAGCCGGGTCCCGCCGGACGTGCGGTCGGGGGTGAGCAGTCCGCGTCGCTCGTACACGCGCAGGTTCTGCACCTCCATCCGCACCATGTCGGCCGCCACCGAGATCGCAAAGACCCCGTGCGTGCGTCGCACGCGGGGCGCGTGCGGATCGGGCGAACTGGTCGGGCTCATGGGCTTGATTTTCCATGATCGGGGGAATACAACAAACCTGTAACCGTTGATACAGGTGAGCGGGGCTCACGCAGACCCGCCACCGAGTGCCCATCCCGCACCCGAGATCCAGACAGAGGAGGAATCCCCATGCTGCTCCGTACCGCTGACCCCTTCCGTGACTTCGACCGCCTGACCCAGCAGCTGCTGGGGACCACCAACCGCCCGGCCGTCATGCCGATGGACGCATGGCGCGAGGGCGAGCGGTTCGTCATCGAGTTCGACCTGCCCGGCGTCTCCCGCGAGTCGATCGACCTCGACGTCGAGCGCAACGTCCTGACCGTTCGCGCCGAGCGCGTCGCCCGCAACGGCGACTGGGAGCGCTTGGCCTCCGAGCGGCCGACGGGCCAGTTCAGCCGCCAGCTCGTCCTCGGCGACAACCTCGACCTCGACCGGATCGAGGCGTCGTACGACGCCGGCGTGCTGCGCCTGGTCGTGCCGGTCGCCGAGAAGGCCAAGCCGCGCAAGATCGAGATCTCCGGCGTGACTCCGGAGAAGGAGACCGCCGCGATCGAGTCCTGACCGCCGCCTGACCGACGAAGGGGCCCGGGAGCACTGCTCCCGGGCCCCTTCACGTGTGCTCGCCGGGTGGTCGCCACGACCCTGGCGCCCACCGACCGGTCCAGACCACCTCAGGAGGCACCCATCCGGGCCGATTGGCAGGATCGAACGTGGGGTAATCGGACTCGGGAGAGATCGTGGAGGCCCTGATGGAGACAACCCTCGTGGTGACGCTGGCCGTGCTGGCGTGGTTGCTCCTGCCTCTTCCTCTCGCCGTCGCCTGCGGACGGGCCTTCGACAGCGGGAGCTCCTCCCGCGAGCGACTCAGCCCCCCGCGAACGGCGGCAGGAACTCCACGGTCTCCCCGGGTCTGACCAGCACCGAAGCCGGATCGGCCTTCCCCACCGGCTGCTCGCCGATCAGCGCCGAGCACGCCGCCAGGACCTCGCCGAGCCGCGTGCCGGGGTGCAGGTCCACCGCCTTCTCGCGGATCTCCGCCAGCGTCAACGGCGCCGGAGTCTCGACCAGGTCACGATCCGTGCCGGCTGCGTGCTTGGCGCCCGCCCAGTAGCGAATCTCGATGATCTGCGTCTCATTCACCCTTGGAACCTTCCAATATGACGCTCGGATTTCTGTAAGGTGCATGAACTATCAACGGCCGGAGCCCAACGTTGCGTTTCGGTCCCCACCCACACCCATGGGAGGAGACCAGTATGAGCACCCTTCTGCTGCTGACCAGCGCGCTCCAGCCGTCCGCCGAGGTCCTGCCCGGTCTCGCGCTGCTCGGCCACCACGTCAAGATCCTGCCCGCCGAGGGAAGCGCCCTCCTCGAGGCGCCCGAGGCCGACCTCCTCCTCGTCGACGGTCGCCAGGACCTCGCCCACGCCCGTGACCTCTGCCGACTGATCCGCACCACCGGCACCGAGGTCCCCGTCATCCTCGTCACCACCGAGGGCGGCCTCGCCGTCGTCTCCCACGACTGGGGCATGGACGACGTCGTGCTGCACACCTGCGGCCCCGCCGAGCTCGAGGCCCGCATCAAGCTCGCCATCGGCCGCCTCAGCGCAGCCCGCGACGCCGCCGACCCCGACGCCCACGTCATCCGCTCCGGCGAGGTCGTCGTCGACGACGCCACCTACACCGCCAAGGTCGGCAAGCGCCCGCTGGACCTGACGTTCAAGGAGTTCGAGCTCCTGAAGTTCCTGGCCCAGCACCCCGGCCGCGTCTTCAGCCGCCAGCAGCTGCTGCAGGAGGGGTGGGGCTACGACTACTTCGGCGGCACCCGCACCGTCGACGTCCACGTACGCCGCCTCCGCGCCAAGCTCGGCCCCGAGAACGAGACCCTCATCGGCACCGTCCGCAACGTCGGCTACCGCTTCGTGCTCCCCACCAAGGAGTCCAAGCAGGCCGAGGCCGACGCACGCGCCGCCGAGGCCTCGGTCGACCGGGCCAGCGCATCCGCCTGACGCCGGCGGGCCCAGTCGCCGGGGCTCTGTAGCAGGGCTCAGTCGCCGGGCCACTCCCCGGTCGCGCGCTGGAAGGCGCGCGCACCCCCGCGGTCGACCATCACCTTGACCACCGCGAAGATCGCCCCGTGGACGGCGGCGGCCGCCGCCACCTCGCGCCAGGAGTACTCCGACTCCAGTGCTTTGGGCGCGTCGGCGTCGGGGTGCCGACTGACCCGCGTCCACACCTGCTGGAAGACCTGGCCGGCGAGGACGCCGGCGACGATCGAGCCGACCAGGCCGACCGGGCGGTACAGGATGCGGGCCGACCTGCTGGTGGGCTCCTCGTGCTTGCTCATCTGGTGACCTCCTGGGTCTCTCGTCGTGCGGGGCGCTCGTCGGACTCCGACGAGTCACCCTCCTCGTCATCGTCACGACCACGGGACTCGCGCAGGGCGCGACCGCGGCGTACGTCCTCGCGGTGCTTGGCCTCGGCCTTCTCGATCCCCGTCGTGTCGCGCGGCGGCAGCTGCAGCTCCTCCTCGGCCGGCAGGCCCGCCTGGAGCTCGCGCCCCCGCTCGAGCTCGGAGTCGAGCTCGGCGCCGAAGAGCAGCGCCAGGTTGGTCAGCCACAGCCAGAGCAGGAACACGACCACGCCGGCCAACGAGCCGTAGGTCTGGTCGTAGCTGGAGAAGTTGCCGACGTAGAAGCCGAACGCGGCCGACGCCGCCACCCACACCACGATCGCCGTCGCCGCGCCCACCGAGATCCAGCGGAACTTCGGCTGCTGCACGTTGGGGGTGGCGTAGTAGAGGATCGCGACCATCAGCACCACGGCACCCAGCAGCACCGGCCACTTCGCGATGCTCCAGACCAGGACCGTGGAGTCCTCCAGCCCCAGTTGGGCACCGACGGCCTCGGCGGCCGGACCCGTCACGACCAGCGCCGTGAGCACCGCCGCGGCCAGGACCACCTCGACCAGGGTGACCACGAGCATCCACGGGCGCAGCTTCCAGAACGGGCGCCCCTCGGTGACCTCGTGGATGCGGTTCATCGCGCGGCCGAAGGAGCCGACGTACCCCGAGGCCGACCACAGCGCGGCCGCGAGCCCGGTCGCCAGGGCGAGCCCGGCTCCCGGTCCGCTGCTCAGCTCCAGCAGCGTCGGCTCGAGGGTGTCGGCCACCGACCCCACACCGGTGTCGCGCAGCACCTCGAGCACGGTGCGCGCCGCCTGGTCGCCCTGCCCCACCAGACCGACGAGGCTGAGCAGCGCGATGAGGCCGGGGAAGAGCGCCAGCACCGCGTAGTAGGTGAGCGCCGCGGCGTTGTCGGTGCACTGGTCCTTGCCGAACTCCCGGGCGGTCTTGCGCAGGACGTACTTCCACGACCGGGCGGTCAGGTCGTCCGGGGAGTCGGGCTTCACCTCGGCGTCGGGGGCCGGCGCGCTCATCGGCGCCGCCTCCACACCACGAGCGCCACGAGCCCCGCCGCCACGACGCCCGCGCCGACGGCGACCTCGGCGCCGTGCTGCTCGCGCAGCTCGGCGATGCGACGCCGCGCGCGACTTCGGACGTCCAGCCGCTCCCCCAGCGCACCGACGGTCTCCGCGAGGTCGGCGCGCGTCTGCTCGATCTCCTCCTGCACCCGTGCCGGGTCCTCCCGCTCTTCGGCGGTGTCGTCGTGCTGCTCAGCCACGGCGTGCTCCCTTCACGGCCTCGAGGTCCTGCTGGACGCTCTGTGCGGACTCCTGCAACGGCGGCGGCGCCTGCTGCACCTGGCTCCTCCCCGTCAGCGCGGCGACGCCGACCGCGACGAGGAGGGCGACGCCCACGACCAGGGCGGCCAGCCAGGCCGGCCACACCACGGCGAGGCCGAGGACGGCCGCCGCGATGAGGACTCCGACGGCGTACAGGCTCAGGACGCCCGCGGTCCCGAACAGGCCTAGCCCCAGGCCGGCGTGCCGGGCACTGGCCTTCACCTCGGCGCGCGCGAGCCTCAGCTCCGCGCTGACCAGCTCCGACACCTGGTGGGACAGCCGGTCCATCAGCTCCGGCGTCGACAACTGTGTGGGGTCGCTCTGCGAGCTCTCTCGTCTGTGCTCCATGCCGACGACGGTGCCCGGTCCCAGCCGGGCCAACCACTCCCTTCGGGTGACCTCGCACCTCCTGGCGGAACCCCACACGTAACGTGGAGTGGTGACCCCCGAGGAGACCCGTCAGGTCCTGCACGTCGCCGCCCGCGCGGAGGCCGCGGACGGCACCGCCCCGCTCGACGAGGCCACCCTGCTCGAGATCCGGATGCGTCCCGACGACGTCCGTGGCTGGGTGCGGCCCGAGGGCTTCGGGCTGCTCATCGAGGACCAGATCCACCTCTGCGTCGACCCCGACCAGCGCGACTCCGGCGTGGGCGGTGAGCTGCTGGAGGCGCTGCTCACCGACGTGTGGCCCCGCCGGTCGCTCGAGGCCTGGTCGCACGCCGACCACCCGGCCGCCCGGCGGCTGGCCGCGCGGCACGACTTCGAGGTCGTGCGCGAGCTGTGGGTGATGCGCCGGCCCGCCGACCAGCCGCTGCCGCCGGTCGAGCTGCCCGACGGCGTACGGATCCGGGCATTCGAGGCCGGCGACACCGACGCGCTGCTGGCCCTCAACGCCGCCTCCTTCGCCTCGCACCCCGAGCAGGGGGCGATGGACGCCGAGGGGTTCGCCGAGCGGTGCGCCGAGCCGTGGTTCGACCCGGCCGGTCTGCTCATCGCCGTCGACTCCTCCTCGGGGGACGACGGCGGCACAGAGGGGGCGATGCTCGGCTTCCACTGGACGAAGGTCCACGACCGCGACCACGGCGAGGTGTACGTCGTCGGCGTCTCCCCCGCCTCCCGGGGGCTCGGGCTGGGCCGGCTGCTCACCCTCGCCGGGCTGCACCACCTGCACGAGCGCGGGGTCCGCGAGGTGCTGCTCTACGTCGAGTCCGACAACGCCCCGGCGATCAACATCTACCGCGACAAACTGGGCTTCACGCACGCCCAGAGCGACACCCACGTGATGTATCGCCGCTGAGCGGACGGGTCGGGCCGCTCGCCGAACCCCCTCCCCGGACACCCCGGGGGGTATCTGGTCCAGACCACCAATCCGTGTGTCCGAACCGATAGTGCGTTCGGGGCTACCGAGGAGTTAAATCCTCTCGGAACGGCAGCCCCCCGCCCTCCCCTCGGGATCGAACAGCGCCGTCCGATCCCACACCCCTCTGTCCCTGCCCTCCCGGTGGAGAACCAGTGCTCAAGAAGCTCCGGCGGCGCATCCGATGCCGCCTGAAGTACGGCCACGCCTGTCCCCACGTCGCGTCGTTCCACTGAGGACGACGCGTCCTCCGACCGGGCCCTCCTCGGCCCGCCGCGAACGACTCCCGGGGTGGTCCTGAGACTCCCACTCCGGGAGTCTCGTGCTTTCCGGGCCTTGCCTCCCCGGTGAGCGCTCCGGAGTCGCGGCTGCGCGTCAGCGCAGCTTCGGGCGGACGTGCAGGCCCACCTCGGGGTCGACCACGACCTCCTGGGCCGCCGGCATCCCGTCGACCTCGAGGGTCACCTCGAGCGGCACGTTGCGCTTGACCATCGCCAGCGCGATCGGGCCCAGCTCGTGGTGGCGCGCCGAGGACCCGACGAAGCCGACCGACTTGGTGGCCTCGCCCGAGCCCATGAGCAGCTCGGTGCCGGGCGCGGGGAGACGGTTCTCGGTGCCGTCGAGGTGCAGCAGCGTCAGCCGCCGCGGCGGGCGACCGAGGGTGTGCACGCGGGCGACCGTCTCCTGACCGCGGTAGCAGCCCTTGTCCAGGTGCACAGCCGGGCCGACCCAGCCGACCTCGTTGGGGATCGTGCGGGCGTCGGTGTCGACCAGGTGCCGCGGCTCGCCGCGCGCGATCCGCAGCGCCTCGAAGGCCCACAGGCCGCACGCGGGGCCGGCGGCCTCGGCGTAGGCCGCGAGCTCGCCGCGCGGGACCAGGTCGTAGCGGAGGTTTCGAGACGGTTGCTGCGCAACCTCCTCAACCACCGCAGAGCCGCCGCGCTGCGCAACCTCCTCAACCACCGCAGAGCCGTCGCGCTGGGCAGCCTCCTCAACCACCGCAGAGCCGCCGCGCTGGGCAGCCTTTTCGACCGGCTTGGAGGCACGCCAGGCCACGGCCCAGTCGTCGGTGACGTCGGCGAGCTCCACGCGGGTCATGAAGACCATCCGGCCCAGCCAGTCGAGCAGCGGGCCGGCGGCGCCGGGCTCGGTGTGCGCCCAGAACGACTCGCCGTCGTCGTACCCGGAGAACGCGTGCTCCACGTGCCCCTGCGGGCTCAGGATCAGCGCGGTCGTCCACTCCTTGGGGGCCAGCTGCAGGAAGTGCTGGGTGGTCAACGAGTGCAACCAGGTCAGCCGCTCGGGCCCACTGATGCGGATCACGTCGCGGTGGGAGAGGTCGACGAAGCCCTCGCCGGACTCCAGGGTGCGCTGCTCGGCGTTGAACGAGCCGTAGTGCGCGGCGACCGGGGCGTCGACGCCGTCGCCGGCGACCGCGCCGGGCAGCGAGAGCAGGGGGCTCGGTGCCTTGCTGGGGCTCGTGGCGGGGTCGGTCATGTCAGGCCCTCTTCAGCCGCGCCCACAGGTGGGGCTGCAGCTCCTGGCCGACCGCGGCCATGTCGTAGGCGTAGAGCAGGTCACCCTCGACGTTGCCGTAGAGACGGTGGCCGGCGGTGACCTCCTTGGCGGTCTCGGTGTAGCCGACGCCCGCGGTGCGCAGCTCGAGCTTGCCGTCGGCCGCCTCG
>Ga0208700_1000355_pt1 | contig 14298 bp, 10 predicted proteins | sample DeeseametaMP2016_FD_184179 | JGI IMG/M metagenome (GOLD analysis project Ga0208700, IMG submission 184179) | Marine microbial communities from the Deep Pacific Ocean - MP2016 (SPAdes) | ecosystem: Environmental > Aquatic > Marine > Oceanic | place: East of Hawaii, North Pacific Ocean | collected... | reverse complement strand
AGGAGAAACTGGGGCGAGCGAAGGGGCTTGAACCCTCGACCACTGGAATCACAATCCAGAGCTCTACCAGCTGAGCTACGCCCGCCATTAAATTTTTAACAATTTCTCCACAGGGATTTATACATCGTTACAAAGTCTCAGTTGTCATCCAATAAATATCAGAAGCAACCAAGCTGATGTGCATAGTTGCAATATCCCCAGTTTGTTCAGCTATTTGCAAGTACATTTGTTATTTTTCTCATCATTTGATGGTAGCTATGAACCTGTAAAATTGCAACAAAATAATTTTTCAGGACATTACTTCCACTGCCATCGCAGTTGCTTCACCGCCGCCGATGCAGAGGCCGGCCACTCCTCGGGTTTTTCCATATTTTTTCAAAGCCGAAATCAGCGTCACCAGGATTCTGGTTCCAGAAGCACCTACCGGATGACCGAGAGCACATGCTCCACCGTGTATATTTACTTTTTCAACAGGTAAATCGAGGTCTTTCATGGCCGCCATTGTGACTACTGCAAATGCCTCGTTTATTTCAAAAAGGTCTACATCATTTGCCTTCCAGCCAACGGATTCAAGCACATTGTTTATTGCACCAACCGGTGCAGTGGTAAACCATTCCGGAGCCTGAGCAAAACTGCTGTGACCAAGAAACCGCGCAAGTGGTTTCAAGCCGCGTTTTTCAGCAGTTGATTCACGCATCAAGATCAGGGCCGCAGCGCCGTCAGAAATGGATGAAGAATTTGCTGCCGTGACTGTACCATCTTTTTCAAAAGCCGGCCGCAATTTGGGAATTTTATCTAAGTCAGCGGTTAACGGCTGTTCATCCTGCTCAACCACCGTTTCTCCCTTGCGGTTTTTGAATGTGACCGGAGTAACCTCACTCTTAAAACTTCCGTCCTCAATTGCTGTTTTGGCACGTGTTAAAGAACGGATGGCAAACTCATCCTGAGCTTCACGGGAAAACCCGTACTTTTGTGCAGTTCTTTCTGCAAACACCCCCATAAGTGTACCCTTGTCAAATGCATCTTCAAGTCCGTCCAGAAACATATGGTCCATCATTTGACCGTGTCCAAGTCTTTGTCCGGAACGGGCTTTCTGCAAAATATAAGGAGCATTCGACATACTTTCCAGACCTCCGGCAACCATTACTTCATTGGTCCCGGCAAGTAACGAATCATGTGCCAGCATTGTAGTTTTCATTCCTGAACCACACATCTTGTTCACAGTGGTGCAACCGGTTGCATATGGAATTCCTGCCCCGATAGAGGCTTGACGCGCCGGCGCCTGTCCCATTCCTGCAGGCAGTACGCACCCCATCAGTACTTCGTCAATATCTTCGGCTTCAACACCGCTGCGTTCCAGTGCGGCACGAATGGCGAAACTTCCCAGTACCGGAGCAGTAACGTCTTTTAGAACTCCCTGAAATCCACCCATGGGTGTCCGGGCCATGCCCACAATAACAATTGAATCTTTGTTGTTCATTTCATACCTTTCTATATAATTATATGTTTACTTTTTACTTGCAAAAAAACGATATCATTCAATTGTTTTTGTTTCATTTCCAGAGTAATTACATAATGAAAATAAAGTTTGTGATAGTTTAGACCACTTTTTGTTTGTCACGATTATAGCAGGATATAAACAAATTTTAAACCGGAAGGTCCAACGTGTGATGTGGTAAAAATACTTGAAAAATTGAACCGCCTGAGTTGCTTTGGACGTAGCGCAATAAGCCTCCATGAGCCTGAATAAGCCGGTGTGAAATCGATAAGCCCAGACCATGTCCTTCTTTTTTAGTGCTGAATAAAGGTTTGAATAATTGTTCCCGCTGTTCATTAGACACACCTGAGCCTTCGTCTTCTACGGCAATTAGAGTATAACTTCGTTCAGGATCCAGGTTAGTTCCTGCAAGTTCCCATTTACCGCAATAACGCGTATGGACAGTAACAGAAGCATCAGCCTTTGAAGCTTCAGCAGCATTTCGGATCAGGTTCAAAAACACCTGGTGCATTTTGTCCCGGTCAGCCTGAATGTCTGGAAGAGACGTATCGAAACTGCGGATAAACCGAATTTGAGTTGCTGTATTTTGCTCAAACCTGATTACCGTATTCAGCAATTCATGTACGTCAAATGAAGTCAGTTCCAAAGGCAGCGGATGAGAATGAAGCAGCAGTTGTTTCAGCAAACGTTCAACTCGATCCAGTTCAGCCAGCATCATGCCGGTGGAGGAGTTACTAATTTTTGACTTCTGCAGATCACGTTCCAGTAACTGGAGCATACCTCTTACTCCACTTAGCGGATTTTGTATTTCATGTGCCAGGGAAGCGGCCAATGTCCCCAGCGCACGTGACAACTGTTCTTCCTGCTCTCTGGCTTGAGTCTCTTGAAGAGTGGTGCTTTCCAGCAGTGTTATTACTGCCTGTTTTACCTTACCGGTTTTGTTTCTAACAGGAGCAATCACAATTTCTGCACCCCGCTCCTGCAACGGAGGTGTTTTCAACACATATCCTCCCATCCGAAAAACATTTCCGGAGTTGAGGACACCTCTTATTTTTTCCTGAATCATGACATCTGCATGAAACAACTCCCTGCTTTGTTTTCCGAGCAGGCGCTGTGAGTCCTTTTGCCAAAATTGGGCAGCTGAATCGTTACAATAAACTACCTCTTCCTTTTGGTCAATTACGATTACTGCCTGTGGCAAATGGTCTGTCAGAGCGGAAATGAGTGCCTTAGAAATCATGAACGGCTGGTTTTCAATAGTCGAAATATTCAAAAAATTCAAGCGCCCAGCTTAAGGTGAAATATGAGGAAGAACAAGTTATTAACGTGCTCCGGAAAAATGGAGCAGTTGAAATGTGTAGCCGGGTATATTAAAATGCAGGTACGTTTCTCAACCTGAAAAATATAATGATTCAAAAAAATAATTTCCTCTCCGTTTACATCCCAAAACAGTCAGAATTGTTCAAGAATGAGCCGCAAAATTCGGCAGGAAAGGACAAGCAAGTTGATGTTTTTAACGGGAAACATGACAGGTATGCAGTGATTGAAGCCTCAGCTGGTACCGGCAAAACGTTTGCACTCGTGGAATTGGTTTTGGAACTAATGCTGGAGCAGGAAATACCACTCAAAAGTATTTTGCTGGTGACCTTTACTGAAAAAGCAACTGCCGAGCTGCGCTTGCGTTTGCGTACAAAACTATGGGAATTATTGGAGGCTTGTGAAAAAAACAGTGCCTCTTTCCAAACAATTCCGGAGGGTCCATTTTGGAAAATTAATTCTGTCCGGAAAAAGCAGTTAAAAGCTGCCTTGCTGGATTTTGACTCAGTTCCGGTTTACACGATTCACGGATTCTGCAAACGAATTTTACGGGAATTTGCTTTTGAAAACCGGCAACTCTTTGAGCAGCAACTGTGCGACACAAATCTGCTTTTTCCGGAGGTGTTTCGGCGTTATATGCGCAGAGAACTGCTTTCCCGGAATACTCCGGTTTCTCAACTTTTTGCACTTTATGTAAAACACGCAGAAGGGAATCTTGACACGCTGGAAAGTGACATTAATGTTCTGCTTTCGAAGGATGGTAAATTCATTCCACTGTTGCCTCAATTTGATGTATTTCTTAAAGAATTCAAAAAGACCTGGAACGCTTTAACTTCCCGCGACCTGAGTTTACGGAAGCAAAATGCTGCACAACATCCTATCCGTACTGCTTTCGAATCAACAGCACTAAGCGGGGGTTCCAAAAATAAAACTCTCCGGAACCTTGAACTGCTTTTGGAAGCCCTGGGAGAAGCCCATTCTGGTACTACAATCCTTGAAAATCTGCTCGGCGTTTTTCAAATCGAACTCGAAACAGTTGCGAAACCAAAATGCAGAAAAACTTTGACATCCGGAGAACAGTGGCTTAGCACCGAAGAGTTTCCGGAACAGGAACGAAAGTGGATTGCTGCAGTTGAGGATTGTGAAAAATTGCTGCAGAGTTACAATTTTTCAGGAAGTGCAAAGAAAATATTAAAAGCATGGTTGACACAGCAGGTTCTTGAGGATGTGTGCCGTGAACTTGAACAAAAAAAATTGGAGCAGGGAAAATTTGATTTTGACGACCTTCTGCGTTTGGTTGAAGAACAGGTTGTTCCTCCGGACGTCAAAGGCTCCGCAGCAACACTCCTCACCCGGGCAGTTCGGAAAAAATATTCCTGTGCAGTTGTTGATGAATTTCAGGACACGGATCGTCGGCAATGGTCTATATTCCGTCATTTATTCCTTGAAAGTCCAGAACATCGATTAATCGTAATTGGTGATCCAAAACAGGCTATTTACTCTTTCCGTGGTGCAGATATTTTCACATATCTGCAGGCACGAAAAACGATTGAGGAAAAAACAGGACGCCTGCCGTTTACACTTAAAAAAAATTACCGCTCTTCCGAAAAACTTCTCTGCGGTTTGAATCAGATTTTCAGCGAAGAACGATGGTTCCCTGAAGAGCGCGGCATTTTTTTTCAGCATGTCGGTTGCGGTAAACCGGAACTTGAACTGAAAGACCAAACACCTGATCGCAACGCCATTCATTTGCTGGAACTGTTACCTCAATTTACAGTTTCCGGAAAAAAAATTGCTGACCAGAGAAAGGCAGTAAATCCTAAAGTTTCTTTGAAAATATTGGCTGCATTCGATTCTTTGAGCGGTAAAAAGTTTTTTGGCAAAGAAGCTTTTTTGAAGGCAGTTAAACCTGTGTTGGACTTCAATTTGAGTGAATCCGATCAAAGTGTGATCTTGAGTTTATTTCTGGACGATCAGGCAGAAAATGCTACTCGTCGATTTGCAGAAGCAATTGCGCTTGAAATTAAAAATCTTTTGCGAATCGGATTTACCAAAACTGACCGACCGGTCTGGAAGAATGAAGAAGCAGAACGACCTTTGCGTGAGCAGGATATTTGTGTGCTTTTCCGCAAAAGTAAGGAAGGTGAAATACTGGGAAAAGCTTTACGCAAAAACGGAATTGACTTTGCGTTTTACAAACAGAAAGGTTTATTTGCCGGCCGTGAAGCTCAGGAAATCCTTGATTTGCTGGAAGCAGTTGCTCATCCTGCAGATCATTCGCGTACAGCTAAAGTTTGGCTGACTCGTTTTTTTGGTGCAAAAATACAGGATCTTGGACAAGCACCTACATGGGATTCAGAATTTTTACATCAGCTTCAGGAATGGAAGTCGTTGGCGGAGGCCCGGAGGTTTAGAAGGTTTTTTGACGATGTTCTGCTGCAGACAAAATTGATCGAGCGTGAATTGCTGCTGAGTGGAGATGAGAGAAGTGTAACGAATTATGTGCATTTGTTTGAGGTACTGAACAAGCAGGTCCTGGAGCGGCACCTTGATTTGTTTGAATTGATTCAGTTGCTGCGGCGTTTCATTGACGGAAAAGAAGATCCGGGAGAAAACGAAAATTTGCTGCGACTTGAAAGTGAACGAAATGCGGTTCAGCTAATGACAATGCATGCCGCAAAAGGCCTGGAATTTCCAGTCGTATTTTTATTTGGAGGACTGACCGGAAACAAAAAAGACACGATGAAGTTTTATCATGATTCAACTGAAGAACCTGTCATAGATTTGCTCAGTTCAAATGTTCCCGCTGAACATCAGTGGCAGGCGGAAGCAGAACAGCAACGTCTGCTTTATGTTGCTATGACTCGTGCCTGCGGACGTCTCTATTTGCCATTTGCAGGATATTTAACGGGAAATTCAGGAAATCTTGTATGCAAAGTCAGTGACAGTTATTCATTGATTAACGATCAATTATCAACCATCAAAGAGCAATTATCTGCTGCTGTTGACAATTCTCCTTTCAGCAGCAGTATTGTCGGTACCTCTGCTTTGTACAAACAAGAAAACGTATATGAAATTGAACAGGAAAAGTTGCGTAAGTGGAAACCGACTCATCTTCCTGTGAGCCCAATTATTTTGGATGATTCAATTGAACCAGGTAAATTATTCAATCAACTCCGCTATAAAAAAAGGGGCTTTGTTTTAAGTTCCTTCAGCAGGATGAATAGAAAAAAGGAAGCACTGCAGGACATGGAAATGGAGTCTGCTTTGGTAGATGCTACGCCTGTAGAAATACGTACAGAAATTGATTTGGGAATGCGCCGGGAAAATGATGAAACCAACGAAATTGGATTGCCTTCGACTGCAGAACTGCACTCGGTTACCACAGAAAGAGTAGATGGGTTCCAACCAGAAACAAATAAAGATCCGCTTCCGGGGGGAGTTCAAACAGGAAATATGTTGCATGAATTACTGGAACTTGTGGATTTTAACACAATTCAAGCAAGTAATTCTCCCCAGGAATGGCTTGCTCATCCTAGCGTATATCGTCTGCTTGATTCGTTTAGGGAGCGTTATGGACGTTCTGTTGAAACATTGCCTCGAGTCGCAGAAATAATCTGGAGTACTTTGCGAGTGCCGGTGAAATTGGGAGAATCTAATGATGCTTTGGAATTGGCTGACAGTGAACGTTTTATAAGAGAAACTGATTTTTATTTTCCAATTCCTTTCAAGGTAAAAGGTAAAATGGACAAGGTGCAGGAGACACAAAACTACAGCTGGAAAGTCGATCCAAAAGTAGACGGCTGGAAAGTTGAAAAAGGATTTTTGCGAGGTTCAATCGACTTTTTATTTGAACACAAAGGACTGATTTATTTGCTGGACTGGAAAAGTAATCTGCTGTCAGATTACCATGTGGAAACATTGGAACAAGAGGTCAAGCAGCACTATGAACTGCAACTGCAGATTTACACTCTTGCAACGTCCTACTGGTTCAAACTCGATAGTGAAGAAAAATATAACGAAAAATTTGGCGGCGTACTTTACATCTTTTTACGTGGAATGCCCCAGCACAAGGGCGTCTACTTCAAGCGTCCGAGCTGGCAGGATTTGAAGGAATACGAAAACAGGTTGCGCTTGGAAAATTATTAAAAGAGAAAACATTGGAATGGACAAGTAGTATTCGTGTTTCCGGATGCTTCAAAGTTCAAAAAACAGAACCGTCAATTGCTGTTTTTTCTTTGAGAGTTAAGCCGAACTGTTTTTGGAGGGGCGGGTCAGTTGAAAAAAAGTTTCCCTTGCGCTGTCAGTTCCAATGATGGCGGCACGGTCGTTGGCTTCAAAGCGAAAATCAACATCCAAACTGGTCTCCAATTTGTCATTCCGAATGACTCCAACTACAGAGGAAGCCGTCTTTGTCCTGATTTCAGACTCTCCAATCGTTTTACCAACCAGTACGCTTCCGGGTTTTATCAATATCCACTGCAAGTCAAACTGATGTTCTGCCCACTGGAGCTGCTCCAGGATTTTATCTTCCTCATTTTCATTGAAAAGAGAGGCAAACAAATCCTGCCGCAGGGATTCAGTGTAATGCTGGATTTTGGCGGCTGGAATATGCAAATGTACCAGGGCCTTGCGTGCCATTTCAAGTCCCGCCTCAAATTCCGGAATCACCACCTCAGAAATATTGAGCTTTTTGAATTCTTCCAAAAACTCAACACCCGGTGCACGTGCCACCACCTGAATTTCAGTATTCACTTTTCGCGCATTTTCGACAATCGCCTGCGCAATCACTACTTCCGGAGAAGTAATGATTAACATGCGCGCCGAAGAAGTCTCGGCCGCTTCTAATACCACTTCGTGACTTGCGTCTCCATAAATAACTGTAATTTCAGAATTTTTTGCCTGCTCGACCCGAAGTTGATCCAATTCAATAATCAACAGGGGAACGCTGAGGCGTTTCAGAACCTGGGCAATTCGGAAACCAACACGTCCGCCGCCTACAATAATCACATGATTCTGTAATCCGGATTTAGGATAATTGATGGTGTCCAACGGCTCATGCTGGAACCAGCGTTTACTGAGTGCATACAGATGCGCGGTTTGCCCGGAAATAATCGGTGTTAGAAACATCGTTATTATCGCTGTGGTCAAAACCAGTGAATAGACTTCATGGCTGATTGAGTTTGTGGAGACCCCAACCTGTGCCAGCACAAACGAAAACTCTCCCACCTGAAAGAGCCCCAAACCGACGGCTAGGGGCACCACATTTCCGTATTTGAAAATCCGGGCCAGCAACGCGAAAATAATGCCTTTACCGAGACTGACTATCAAAACAAGCATGAGAACCTGTTTCCAGTGATCCAGCAAAAATCCGGGATTGAGAAGCATCCCCACGGATGCGAAAAATAATAAACCAAAAAGATCCCGAACCGGAATAATGTCACTCAACGCCTGATGTCCATAATCGGATTCGCTCAAAACCATTCCGGCGACAAATGCTCCAAAAGCAAAGGAAAGTCCCACCAGATACGTCAAATATCCCACGCCCAAACCAATCGCAGTGATAGCGAGCAAAAATAATTCGCGTGACCCTAAATGGGCGATGTAGCGCATGATCAAGGGCAGCAAACGTGTTCCGAACAAAATCATTCCCGCCAAAAAAACAACTGTTTTCAGAATTGCGATTTCCAATGAAATCCAACCCAGTGAGGGATCGTTCAACATCGGGAGCAACACGATAAGGGGAACAACCGCCAAATCCTGAACGATCAACATTCCCACCATGACTTTGCTGGAAAGCGTTCCCAGCCATCCCTGATTCATCAAAGTTTTAAGCAGGACCATTGTGCTTGACAGGGAAACCAGCGCTCCAAGCCAAAGGGAGGATTTTGCATCCCAACCCATCAACTGCCCAATGCCGTAACCCATTCCAATAGTCAGTATAATTTGAATCGGCGTTCCGATCAGCGCGATCTTTTTAACAGGTTTGAGGTCTTTGAGAGAAAACTCCAAACCAAGTGCGAAAAGCAAAAGCGCAACTCCAATTTCCGCCAGCAGTTCTATTTCGTGTACACTGGTCAGCGCGAATCCACCGGTGTATGGACCAAACGCAATTCCGGTTAGAATGTATCCCAAAATCAACGGCTGTCCCAGTCTCTGCATAAGGAGGCCGCTGAAAAACGCTGTAACAACAAGCAGAATGAGATCTGTAGCAATGCCCATAGAGTAAAAATGAATGAGAAATATTTTCTGGAGGTTTTTACAGGTTCAGTTTTTTCCTGCTTTTATTTATGCCCATACAAATAATTTGTCAATACAAAATCATTGACAGTAGTGGGGGTGACTTTGATGATTTCCTGGATCGCTGGTTTATTATCTGCAACGATTCCATCGTGCGTGAAGTCTAGTCGGCTGGATGTACAATGGCGACAGATGGAGGTCACATCAACACAGAGTAATAGATCTGTTCTGCCAACCTTTTACCCAGTAACTTCAGGATAGTAGATAAAATAATTTGGAAAGAGCCGACAAACTCAAAAAAAATCTGACAATGATCAGTCTTGAAATACGCTGCTATAATTAAGATAGCCTTCTTTCTCTAAATCATTTTTTGAAACAAACCGAAGTGCGGCAGAATTGATACAATAACGTAACCCATCCGGTTTTGGGCCGTCATTAAACAAGTGTCCCAGATGAGAATCTGCTTTCTTGCTTCTGAGTTCAGTCCTTACAGAGAACCAGCCATTATCTTCTTTTTGAATTAAACTTGCTCCTTCAATAGGTCTTGTAAAACTGGGCCAGCCGGTGCCGGATTTATATTTATCTGTTGAACTGAACAGAGGTTCGCCTGAAACTACATCAACATAAATACCTTCTCTCTTGTTATTCCAGTATTTATTTCTGAAAGGCGGTTCTGTAGCATCGTTTTGGGTAACTTCAAACTGTAAAGGAGTCAGGATCTTTTTGAGTTCTTCCAAATCCGGTTTTTGAATATTGGATGTTTTATTGAATGCTTTAACCTTGTTTATTTTTTCGCCCCATAATTCTTTAAGCCGCTGATCTCGTCCACATCTAAAACGGTAATAAAGATATTTCAGTTTGCTCTTTATGTAGTAATTCTGATGGTAATCCTCTGCAGGATAAAATTCACCGGCCATAATAATCGGCGTTTTAACGGACTCTTTCAAAATACCGGATTTTTCAAGCAGAGATTTTGATTCTTCCGCCAATCGTTCTTGTTCTGTAGAAAGATAAAATACTGCAGTTGAATACTCATGACCTCGGTCACAAAATTGTCCATTTTTATCAGTAGGATCAATCTTGATCCAAAATATTTCCAGCAGTTCTGCATAAGAAATAACAGACGGGTCAAAAGGAATCAACACTGCTTCAATATGACCAGCTCTTCCATAATTTTGATAGCTTGGATTTTTAGTAGTTCCACCGATATAACCTGAAATGACATCTTTTATTCCGGAAATCTTTTCAAAATCCGATTCCATACACCAGAAACAGCCTCCTGCAAAGATGGCTTTTTCAAAATCTTTTCCTGCAAAAGTTGCGGGTGAAGTCAGGCAGCTCAGTCCAAAAATAAATAAGATAATAAAAAATAATTTACTCATACTGCTCCTATAAATACTTTAAAGTTCAGTTACCAGCAACCGTGTTAATTCTGCAGCAGGAATTTCACTGCAGCCGCTGATATTTTCTCCACACCAAAGTGGTGTAAAATCGTCAACTCCAACTGCTTCAGCTTTTGTACGTAAAGCAGAAATTGCGGCAGCAGCAAGTGGAAATTCCGGTGTATCGGCATTGATTGGACCAATTTCTTGGATGCTCCGGTTTTCGATTCCACGGGCCGGTCTGCCGCTAAAAATATTTGTGATGACAGTCTTGCGGGTTTTTTTGCTTTTTATAGCTGCCCGTTGAATTTGACTGGTTTTTGTTTCAGTACAGAGCAGATATGCTGTGCCGATCTGGACTGCAGAGGCGCCAAGTGAAAGTCCTTTAGCAACATCATTTGCGGTTGAGATTCCACCGGCGGCAATTACAGGCAATTTGGAAATCCCAACAATTTGTTTTAAAAGCTCAAACGTTGCAACTTGAGTTGAGAGATCATTGTTCAAAAAAATGCCGCGATGACCTCCTGCTTCAAGCCCCTGGGCAATAATCGCGTCCGTGCCATTTGCTTCCAACCATTTTGCTTCTTCAAGATTGGTTGCAGAGGCCAAAACATATGCACCTAGATTTTTAATCTGTGCCAGCAAACTGTCTGCAGGTAAACCAAAATGGAAGCTGATTACCGGAGGTTTATATTCTGCCAGCAGATCTGCACTTTCCTGATTGAATGGAATACGTCCGGATCCTGTTGGAATATCACTCTTTTTCAAACCATATTCTTTGAAATAGGGCTGCAGAATTTTGCGCCATTTTGCTTCGCGCTCAAGATCTGGTTCGGAAGCAGTATGACAAAAAAAATTTAGGTTGAAGGGCTTGCTGGTTTGGGATTTGATGGACTTCAATTCTGCACGAAGTGCATCCGGTCGAAGCATCGCACAGGGCAGGCTGCCCAAACCACCGGCATTGGAAACAGCAATTGTTAAAGCACTGTCTTGAACTCCGGCCATTGGAGCCTGAATTATGGGAAGTTCTGTACCAAAAAAAGTTTTGTTGAACATGGTTTTAACCATGATAGAAAATTTCAGCAAACAAAGAGAAAAAGCATCGCAGTCTGTGCGAACCGAAAAATTAAAGAGAAACAGCTCTTAAAGTGAGTTCTCGCAAACCACAAAAACTAACGTCCACCCTGAAAGACTTTGAATTTCTTTTTTTTTGGGTAATGTGAATTTTCGGAACGATTATGGCCCAGATAAACTCCAACGCCCCAACCGATGAAGCCGTATATTAGAGCATTTGTAGTCGGCTCCCCGCCTATAATTTCTGTGCTCCAAAATCCTGCCAGCAGGCCCAGCAAAGTGCCTGTTCTGACATAGTTATCCTGAAAAACAGTCAACACAAAAACCCACAAATGTCGCATCATTTTGTTAAAAATAGAATTATCAGCACAGCTGACAGTAACTGCAGATCGTTATTTTCGTCGGTTGTCTAAGCTAAAATACTAAAGACCTTATGGTTTGAGATAGTGCCAGGAACATTCTTGAAGAAAAATATATAACAAGAACACCACCTATAAACAAATCACCCTCTCCCTGTATGGGATGAAAAAACATTGTAAAATTTGACGGAGGTTCCAGTTTTTCATCCAAAGGTCTCTTCTTTCGAAAGACAATCATTGCCACGAGTGATAGAATAGTTAAAGCGATCCAGTTTCCCATTTTATTTAATACTGAAGAAGAATTATGCAGTTTTGATCATATCAGTCAAAACGTCTCCTTGTATAGCTTATACGAGATGAACCAATGTGACAACGCAAAATCTATGCAATCATAATCAAAAACTAATGCTTTTCGTAACTGTCTTTATATGAATGATGCCGTAGTAAAAAGTCCTGTAACTGTGTCATTACGAGCGAAGCGAAAAATCTTGTATAAGCAACCGCACTAATATCATTAAGATTCCTCCCTACGGTCAAAATGACAGATTAGATTTCAGACTTTTTTTGAGACCGTCAAAAATAACTTTCTGGTAAAAATACTTAAATCTCTCGCTTTCGAGGACTACTGTCTCTTTCAAAACCACATTGCGTCTTCAGTTGACAAACGATAATATGGAATACACATAAATAAAGGAGCATGTATGGAAATTCCACCATTATTTAACTTGACTGAAAAAGTTGCCTTAGTTTCCGGTGCAAGCCGAGGAATTGGGGCAGCCATAGCACAAATTCTGGCTGAGTTTGGTGCCAATGTCATTCTGACCAGCCGCAGGGCAGAAAATTTAAAAGAAGTTGAAACAGCAATTCTAAAGTCTGGCAATCAGGCTTCCAGCATGGTTTGCCACAATGGTGATCTTGCACAGATAGAATCACTTTTTCAAAACATTAAGAAAATCCACGGCAGACTGGACATTTTGATCAACAATGCGGCAACCAATCCTTTCTACGGTTCGGTCCTGGATGCAGATGAAGCGGCATGGGATAAAACACTGGATGTGAACCTGAAGGGACCATATTTCATGTGCCAGCATGCGGCAAAACTAATGCGGAAAAACGGAGGTGGATCAATCGTAAATGTTTCTTCGATAAACGGTCGTATTCCGATGCATCAGCAAAGCATTTATTCAATTACAAAAGCAGGCCTGATTTCCATGTCACAAGCCTTTGCCAAAGAACTTGGGGGCGACAATATTCGCGTGAATGCGCTGCTTCCCGGTCTCACTGACACTAAATTTGCCTCTGCAGTCACACAAAATGAAGAGCTGATGAAAACTGTTTTACCGCAAATTCCACTGGGCAGAATTGCCCAGCCGAGTGAGATGTCCGGAATGGTGCTTTTTCTGGTTTCTGACGCAGCTTCATACGTTACAGGCAGTACATTCACAGTGGACGGTGGTGTATTGGCTTAAACAATAGTGCTGTACTTTCTGGGACAGGAAAAGATTCGCTCGAATGACAGTTTTGTGGTTTTCTCGAACTGGGTTCTTGTTTCGTGATTTCAGTTTTCTTGTAGTGTCAAAGACAAGCTTTGCGGGAAATCAGTAATTCAGGAATACATAGTCTACTGTCTTGGTAGGGAGTTGTCATTCCCGCGCAAGCGGGAATCCAGGGGTGTGCTTACAATGAGAGGATATTACGTTTTTATCCTGACAAAAATAAATAGTATATTTGTTTCAAAAATATTTTCACCAAACAACGTGATGAATAAACAAAAACAAATAACCACAACAAACTAAAAGAAAGGAACAAAATGAGTAAAGCATACCGCATTGAAAAAGATTCAATGGGAGAAGTCAAGGTTCCCCAGGAGGCACTTTATGGAGCGCAAACCCAGCGCGCGGTTGAAAACTTTCCGGTCAGCGGAATCTGCATCAGCCGTCCGCTGATTCGTGCACTGGGCGTAATCAAGCAGGGTGCGGCAAAAGTTAATGCTGAAATGGACAACATTCCAAAAGATGTAGCACACGCGATCCAACTTGCGGCGCAGGAAGTGATTGACGGCAAGCTGGACGAGCATTTTCCGATCGACATTTATCAAACCGGATCCGGGACGTCGAGTAATATGAATGCTAACGAGGTGATCGCGCACCGTGCGATGGAACTGGTTCCGGACTTGTCGGTCAAGGTGCATCCGAATGATCACATAAATTTTGGTCAAAGTTCAAATGACACTTTTCCGACCGCCATCAGGATAGCAGGATTTCTTGAGGCCAAAAGCACTTTGATTCCAGCGCTTATATTTTTGCGGGAAACATTTTTGAAAAAAGGTGCCGAATATTCGCATGTGGTCAAAACCGGCCGGACACACCTCATGGACGCAATGCCGGTGACATTTGAACAGGAATTCAGCGGTTATGCACGGCAAATT
>Ga0208700_1000354_pt1 | contig 14331 bp, 10 predicted proteins | sample DeeseametaMP2016_FD_184179 | JGI IMG/M metagenome (GOLD analysis project Ga0208700, IMG submission 184179) | Marine microbial communities from the Deep Pacific Ocean - MP2016 (SPAdes) | ecosystem: Environmental > Aquatic > Marine > Oceanic | place: East of Hawaii, North Pacific Ocean | collected... | reverse complement strand
GTAAGCCAGTATGAGCCGGATGTCACCATCAACCGACGCCTCATCGACAGCGACCCAATGACATCAAATGAAGTCACCGGCGCCGTCATTGCCAAAGTCTTCCCCACTGTTCTCCCAACGACGAGTGTGTTTCTGGAAGCCCGTGCACTGGGATTAATCACAATACCGTTAGACACCGGCCCCCTGGTGCTTCGCTTGGCATATGAAAACAATCAGCCCATTACTGGCTATATCACCCGAACCCCTGATGGCCCCTGGTTTAGCACCACGTTTGATCTCATGGTGGATGCACCAGAACTGGAACCACGACTAATCATTGAACTTGGGCATGACATCCGCAGTAAAAAAATAACCGGAGTCACCTTGGAAGGGCCGTTACGTTTTGTTGACGATGGTCGCCTGATTCTAAAAGTTCGCAACCCTGACTCTCTCGTCATACCAGCCAACATTGATCTGCTTGGCATAGGTTTGGCCGGTGTCGAATTGGAGGTACCGCCCCTCGGCGTAGACCTTACTTTTACCTTCTTGCCGGTAAAAGATTTTTAATATATTCCCCTTGTGCTAACGCACTTTCATGCCCCCTTTATGGGGGCTTTTTTCTGTCCTCACCGTATGCCACACCGCTGAATGATCATCAATATCGTCAAATAGGACTTTTCTTTGTGTAGAAGAAACGCTAATATTTGGTTGTTTGGCCAAATAAATAAATGCCTATAATGATGCATCCTCACGACAGCCTCGCAAGCCTTGCCTATAGCGATTCAAAGCACTCACCGGAATCTGGCAGGGATATACAGTTCCCGGGAAACGGCGGGTTGGTTCTTAGTGCAACCCAGTTCGGGGACCCGAAGTCACCGCAGGTGCTTTTGCTGCATGGCGGCGGACAGACCCGTCATGCCTGGGCGCACACGGCAACAGCTCTGGCCAGATCCGGGTACTGCGCTACCTGCATTGATGCCCGCGGTCATGGTCAAAGCCAGTGGTGCCCTGAAGGGGATTACAGCGGCACCGCGCTGGTATCAGACCTCCGCGCCATCATCCAATCACTTCCCACATCACCTTATATCGTGGGAGCGTCAATGGGCGGACTGACGGCCATGCTTACCCTTGGGGAGGAGCCCCCCTTGCCCTGTCGAGGTCTGGTACTGGTGGATGTGGCCCCACGGCTTGAGACCAAAGGCGTTCGCCGGGTGATTGAGTTCATGCGCCGCCACCCTGACGGTTTCGACTCTCTGGATCAGGTTCAGGATGCCGTGGCTGCCTATAACCCAACACGAAAAGCACAATCAAGCTCACAGGGCTTGCGAAAAAACCTCCGCCAGGACGCTAATGGCCGTCTCCATTGGCACTGGGATCCTGCGTTTCTTGATCATGCGGTAATCCCTGAAGCAAATGAAGGCATGTTCGGCCGAGCGCGACTCAATCTTGCAGCAAGCAAACTCAAATTACCGATATTACTCATCCGCGGCCATCACAGTGATGTACTCAGCGAAGCAGGAGCCCAGGAATTATTAGCCCTCGTGCCACATGCCAAGTACCGAGTAATCCATCAAGCAGGTCATATGGTAGCGGGTGACCGCAACAGTATTTTTACCGGAGCAGTGCTGGACTTTCTTCAGCACCTTGACCCGCAAGGAAATCACATACGCTCCACCGATCGGAGACTTACACCATGAAACATAAACACCTCGACGTGCTGATCATTGGCGCGGGCCTTTCCGGCGTTGGTGCGGCTTGTCACCTAAGCCGCAAGTGCCCAGATCTACGCTATGGCATCCTTGAGCGACGCAAGCGCGTTGGTGGCACCTGGGATTTATTTCGCTATCCCGGCATCCGTTCGGACTCCGATATGTTCACACTCGGCTATAACTTTCGGCCTTGGACAGACACCAAGATGCTTGCCGATGGCCCCTCTATTCGCAATTACATCGAAGAAACCGCTGAGCATCATCAGGTCCACAAGAAAATTCATTTTGGCCTGAAAGTCACTGCCGAGGACTGGAGCAGCGAATTCAATCGCTGGACGGTTACCGCGTTGAACGAGGAAACCGGTGAAGAAGAAGTTTTCACCGCTGGGTTTGTCCTCAACTGTACCGGTTATTATAACTATGACGCCGGCTACACACCGAAAATTCCTGGAATCAATCGCTTTGGCGGCGAGGTAATTCACCCGCAGCACTGGCCAGATAACTACGACTATACGGGTAAGCGAGTTGTCGTGATCGGCAGCGGCGCCACCGCCGTAACACTGGTGCCCGCGATGACCGACCGCGCTGCGCATGTCACCATGTTACAGCGCTCCCCTACTTATGTTGCCTCCGTCCCTGAGCAAGATCTCATCTCGAAAAACCTGCGCCGAGTACTGCCAGAAATGCTTGTTTACCGCATGGCGCGCACACGCAATATCCTGCTGCAGAGAACCGTATTTAACCTATCGATTCGTAAGCCCAAAGCGATCCGCAGATTACTGCTGGCCGCTGCTCGCAAACAACTGGGGCCGGATATCGACATGAAGCATTTTCAACCTCACTACAACCCATGGGAGGAACGAATGTGCGCAGTTCCCAAGGGGGATCTGTTCAAGGTGCTTCGTGAAGGCAAGGCTTCCGTGGTGACGGATCATATAAAAAATGTCACCAAAACCGGTATAAAACTGGAATCTGGGGATTGGATACCTGCCGATATTATCGTCACAGCTACCGGTCTGGATTTGCAAATGTTGGGCGGCGCAGAGCTACGTGTTGATGGTACGCACGTCAATCTCTCAAACACCATGATGTACAAAGGCTTAATGCTGGAAAAAGTGCCTAATATGGCACTGGTCTTTGGCTATACCAACGCGTCCTGGACCCTCAAGGCAGATATTGCCTCCGAATTTGTTTGTCGGCTTCTCAAGCATATGCGCAAGACAGGCGCAGAAAAGGTGACCCCTATCGACGAGGAAGGGTGTGGCTCTGATGTCAACTTTCTCAACCTTCGCTCTGGCTACATTCAACGTGCTGATGACCGCCTGCCACGCCAAGGCAACAAAGATCCTTGGCAAAACCTCAACGATTATCTTCACGACCTGCCGGCGCTTCGTTATGGAAAAATGAATGATGGCCACCTTAAATTCGAAACGACAAACCTACATAAAACGAAACGCAATCTCGTCCAAAAACTTCTGAGCAACACACTCAATATAGAGGCGCAACGATGAAATCATTTTCAGGAAAAGTCGCGGCGATCACTGGCGCCGGGTCGGGCATCGGGCAAGCCACGGCGATTGCTCTAGCAAAAGAAGGCTGCCACTTAGCGATCTCTGATATCAGCGAAGAAAGCCTAGAGAAGACGGTCGAATTACTGGCAGGCTACGCCGTCAACATCAGCACTCATGTTGTTGATGTCAGCAACAAAAATGCGGTTTATCAATACGCGGAAGATACCGTATCAACACACGGAAAAGTAAATCTCATCATGAACAATGCCGGTGTGGGACTGGGTGAGACCGTCGAGAACATGAGCTATGAAAACTTTGAATGGCTGATGAATATCAATTTCTGGGGTGTCGTATACGGTACAAAGGCATTTCTTCCCCATCTCCAGAAAATAGGTGAAGGCCATATCGTCAATATCTCCAGCGTTTTCGGCATTATCGGTGTTCCAACCCAGTCAGCCTACAACGCCGCAAAATTTGCTGTTCGCGGATTTACAGAATCATTACGTGAAGAGCTGGATATCGCGGGCGGCCTTGTCAGCGCGACTTGCGTTCATCCAGGTGGAGTAAAGACCAACATCGCGCGTAATAGTCGCATGGGAGACATGGGCAGCATGAACATGGGCGACAAAGAAGAGATTGCCAGCATGTTCGAAAAAATTGCCATGACCACACCCGAAGCTGCCGCTAGAACCATCCTGAAAGGCGTGCGGAAAAACCGGCGAAGAGTTTTGGTAGGCGGTGACGCGGTCATGCTGGACACCACACAGAGACTGATACCCACAGGCTACCAACGCTTGCTTGAAATTATGTTTAAAAAACAGCAAAGCAGCAAAAATAAAAAAACGCATCAGGGCATGGCCTGACATTTTTCTCTTTAACTATCACATTATTGATTGGAGGCGATATGCGCTCGTCTAATACGGTAAAAAGCATTAAGAAACTCAGCGGCGCACTGGTGGGCATTCCACCGCGTCATATCAATTTTCAATTTCCGGATTCCATTCCAAAGTATTTTTATGCTGGAAATGCCACAGCAACGACTTTCTTTGCCATGCTCTCCGGTTTTTTCCCACCTGGTGAACGCTATTTCATGGAGTCCGTTAGACACTTTCGTGGTCAGGTTAAGGACGAATCTCTACGGGCGGCCATATCGGGCTTCATGGGGCAGGAGGCCATTCACGGACGAGAGCACGACAGGCTGAACCAGATTCTCGCCGAGTACGGCTATGACATGCAGTCGCCAGATCGGTTTGTCAAAATTGGCTTGGCCATACTAGAGAAGTTGCCGCCGAGCACTCGGCTAGCCGCCACCACGTTTATGGAGCACTTTACTGCGCTTCTCGCCGAGCAGCTGCTTGAAGACGAGAATTTTGTACGCCAGGCAGACCCTGAAATGCTCAAAATATGGCAGTGGCATGCGCTCGAAGAGCTGGAACACAAATCTGTTGCCTACGACGTATATGAGCTTATTGGTAACAGCCGTACAGAGCGCGTGGCTGCAGCCCTCGCCTCGATGGTCGTCTTGCTGCCGATGCTGGGCATCACCTGGAGCTGGATGCTTGTCAAAGACGGCCAGCTCGGCAACATCAGCGATAATGTTAAAGGTCTGAATATTTTGCTAGGTCGTAACGGGTTTGTATCGCAAATCCTTTCGCGCCTTCCTGAGTTCATTCAGCCGGATTTCCACCCTGATCAACATGACACCAAAGGGCTGGAAAAACTGTGGCGTGAGAAGTTGTTCGCTGAAGGTGGCCAACTGCATGAGCTGTATAGCAATCCGGCGGCATAATAATGCTCAAGGGGGTTTAGGGAACCTCTGAATAGTTGACGACTCTGTCACCACCGTTTGCTAAAAGACACACAAAAAAATGCCGGAATTGCTTCCATGCAACTCCGGCATTACACCTTTTATCATAGCTTTTCTCTAGCCGATCTTTATTGCGCATCCTCTAGAATGAATTGTGCCGCTCGCTCGCCAATCATCATACATGGCGCGTTCGTATTACCACTGATCAACAGTGGCATGATCGAGGCATCGGCGACACGCAACCCCTTCACACCGTTTACCCGCAGACGGACATCCACCACCGCTTTTTCATCACTACCCATTCGGCAAGTGCCGACGGGATGGTAGATTGTTTCAGCGCGCTGGCGAATATCCGCGTCAATCTGGTCATCACTCTCCACGCTGGAAGCCGGTTCGTCATCACCGCCAAAAGCAGAGCTGAAAGAATGACTGTGAAACACTTTTCTGGCTAGTTTCACGCCTTCACGGAGCACAAGAATATCGTCAGGATGAGAAAGATAGTTTGGGTCTATCAAAGGCGCAGCAAATGGATCGCTATTGGCCAATCGAATCTGTCCTCGACTCTTAGGCCTGAGTTGGCACACATGAATCGTACAACCAAACCCTGGCGTCAACTGACGTCCATGATCTCGAAGATAAGCCGGTAAAAAGTGTAGCTGAGCATCCGGACGATCCGGCTCGCTGAGCAGGCTGACAAAAGCCCCTGCTTCCGCCGCGTTACTGGCAAGAAAGCCGCGCCGATGACGAAAATACTGGTAGAAGGCACTAATCAGCCGAGGTATAAAAAACGGTGACATGCCGATTGATTGACGGCTTTTGTCCTTGATCATGACGGTCATATCAAGGTGATCTTGAAGGTTCTCCCCAACTTCCGGCGAGTCTTGCAAACAGGTGATGCCGATTTTCGATAGGTGCTCTCGCTCTCCAATACCCGACAACATCAGCAACTGAGGGGTATTGATCGCCCCACCGGACAGGATGACTTCTTTGTTCGTACGAATGACCGATTGAGCACCATCACTATCACAAATTTCGACGCCAATCGCCCTGCCGCAATCCAGTAACACCTTGGTTACCTGCACATCCGTCATGATGTGCAAGTTATCGCGGCCACGTGCAGGATCCAGGAAAGCACGCGCGGCACTCCACCGGCGCCCTTCTTTTTGTGTTACCTGAAACCGGCCAAAGCCTTTCTGTTCCGGCCCGTTAAAATCATCGTTTCGGGTATAACCCAGCTCTTCACCGGACTTAATAAACAGCGGGGTTAACGGGTTAACATCCCTGACTCGGGTAACATTCAGTGGCCCACCCACACCATGCCAATTGTCAGCGGAGTATTGTTCATTGTTTTCATGTGCATTGAATACCGGCTGCACATCTTTCCACGCCCACCCTGTTGCGCCTTGCGCTGCCCAGTCATCATAGTCTTGTTGTTGGCCTCGAATGTAGACCATGGCATTGATTGAGCTGCTGCCCCCCAGTGTTTTTCCTCGCGGCCAGTAGAGGCGCCTTTTATTAAGGTGACTCTGTGGCGCGGTGTCGTAGCCCCAGTTTCGCTTTCCTTGTTTAATTAGACCGATGAGTCCAAACGGAATATTAATAAAACCGCTATTATCGTGGGGGCCGGCCTCAATAAGACAAACGGAATACTTGCCGCACTCGCTTAACCGGTTGGCAAGAACACAGCCCGAAGAGCCCGCCCCCACGACGATAAAATCAAACGACTTCATTTTGCTTCTCCCCCGCCTGAATAAACCGTGACATGTGGTGCTCTCGGTCGCCATGACTCAATGATGCATGTGTCACCAGACGGAAGTAATGGCCAATGTTCAGCTCTTCCGTAACACCAACGCCACCATGGATCTGGATACCTTGCTGAGTGATACCAACGGCCCGGTTTGCGTAGTAAGCCTTTGCCGCCGCTGTCGCGCGCCCGCGCTCACCGACGTTTGCGCTCTCTCCTTTTACTGACACCATCAAGAGCATGGATTCCAGCTGCTGGAGATCAATAAACGCATCAACAAGGTAGTGCTGGATTACCTGAAAACTGCCAATCGTTCTACCAAACTGTTTACGCGTTCGAGCGTATTCCAGAGTGGCCTGATACACCTCTCGGCAGGCGCCGTACATACGTGCGCAGTCCAATGCGCACAGATAATCGAACCAGGCAGAAACCGCTTGCTTTGCCGCATCACCACGACACAAAACCATTTCGTCTGTGATGAGCACATCATCAAGCGTCAAACTGGCAGCACGGCTTCCATCGAGCAGTCGATATCTTTCAACGTCACAGGCGTCGAAAGGTAGCGCGACAATGACCAACTCATCACCAGACATAGCGGAGACGAGCACGGCGTCTGCAACGCCACCATCAGACACAACGTGCTTCTGCCCGGAAAGTCGTTCTCCGTTTAGCCTCAAGGAAGGGTTCAGCACGTGATAACCGGCATGCCGGTCATAAAGACCGCAAGCCACACGTGCCTCACCAGCAATAATGCGATCAAGCAACGCCAAGGATGTTGGCGTATTGGCGAACTCCAATAACTTGCCGGGGGAAACAATTAAATCGACAAAAGGGTCAAGACAAAGCGCGGCTCCTAACTCCTGAACAATGGCGCACACGTCAAGCAATGAGCCGCCATACCCTCCAACAGATTCAGCAAACGGAAGGCCAAACCAACCCAAATCATTCATGGCCTGCCAGCGATTCGCTTCAAGGTGATTACTCTCATTCAACTGTGCAATGTAGGTGTCAAATGAATAGTTGTCTTTAAGATAACGGCGCGCGGTATCCGCAATCATGGTGGTATTTTCGGGTAACTTGAAATCCATTTTTCACCTCACAATCCGAGCAACATCTTCGCCAACACGTTTTTCTGGATCTCGTTAGATCCACCATAGATGGTGCACGCACGCAGGAAGTTATAGCGGCGACTGGCCTGATTAAAAATTTGCTCCCCAATGGGCTCCTCGTTATCCCATGGCAAAGACATCAAACCTCCGATTTCCACCATCGCTTGGGAAACCCTTTGCTGTAGTTCCGTGCCTTTGATTTTCAGTCCTGACGATTCTGGGCCGAACGGCTTGCCTTCATCTGTGGCAGCAACGGTGCGAAAGTTGGTGTATTCCAGTGCCATAAGATCGACTTCCAAGCCAGCCAACCGACGCACCGCCAACTGCTTATCTGTTTCCGTTGGTAGCGCATCGATAGCACTTTTAAGGCGATTGATTTCGTAGTGAATATCCGCCACACCGGCAATGGTGGTGCGTTCGTGGGTAAGAAGAAACTTGGCAATGGTCCACCCCATTCCTTCTTGACCCACCAAATTTTCCACAGGCACTTTCACGTCGGTAAAATAGACTTCGTTAAGGTGATGATGCCCATCAATTGAATAAATCGGCCGTACTTCAAGCCCGGGGGTTTTCATATCGATCAGCAGGAATGAAATACCCTGCTGCTGTTTCACGGTGCTATCCGTTCGCACCAAGCAAAACATCATGTCTGCCCAATGGGCCTGTGTCGTCCAGATTTTTTGACCATTAACCAAATAATGGTCGCCATTACGCGTGGCTCGCGTTTTTAACGAGGCCAGATCTGAGCCCGCATTGGGCTCAGAATAACCTTGGCACCATAGCGTTTCGCCACGCTGAATGCCGGGCAACCACCGTTCCTTCTGTGCTTCAGAACCAAAGGTATATAACACCGGCCCAACCATGGCCACACCAAAAGGACTTGTTGGCGGAGCCCCTGCCGAGGCGCGTTCCTGATCGAAAATATACCGCTGGGTTGCGCTCCACCCTGGGCCACCAAATTGTTCTGGCCAAGTAGACGTGAGCCAACCTTGACTGCCCAGCAAACGCTCCCATCGTTGCTGCATATTCTTGTCTGGCATCGCTCCTCGGGCAGTACAGCGCCGAATATCATCAGGCACATTTTCCTTCATCCACTGCCGGATACTCTTACGAAATTCTTTTTCGTCATTACTGAAATCCAGATTCATGGAAGCCTCCAAGCCAATAAATTTCGCAATACAAGGTCATCAATTACTCAATTAACCTGTTTACCGTTGCTCTCCCAAAAGGGGGCTCGCAGTTCGTTTTTCAGCACCTTACCTGCCCCACTCACCGGCAACGACTCTGCCTTAAAATCAACGCTACGAGGCACTTTGTAACCTGCAATTCTTTCACGGCAATGTTCGATAATCTCTGCCTCACTGGCGTGCTCTCCTTCACGCAGCACCACGATTGCATGCACAGCTTCACCCCAGCGTTCATCGGGAATACCAATTACCGCGCACTCCTGTACCGCAGGATGGCTATAAATGGCACCTTCAACTTCAACAGAGAAAATATTTTCTCCACCGCTGATTACCATGTCCTTGGCTCGATCAACGATGAAGACAAATCCATCCTCGTCCATGTAGCCAAGGTCGCCGGTATGTAGCCAACCATTGCGCAAGGTATCAGCGGTTGTTGATTCCATTCCCCAGTAACCCAACATGACGTTTGGTCCCCGCGCACATATTTCGCCAACCGTACCTTGAGATACCACCTGATCATTTTCATCAAGCACCACCACCTCCACACCCAGTGCTGCGCGACCGGCGCTACGTAATTTTTCTCCGCCGGGAATGTGATGTTCTGGCCCGAGTGAGGTAATGATTGGGGAGGCTTCGGTCTGGCCATAGCCCTGAGCAAATGACACTGTCGGCATTTGTTCCATAGCACTAATCAATACCGCCTCTGGCATTGGCGAGGCGCCATACAGCATGCGTTTTATGCTGCTGACATCGTAATTGGCGATGCGCCCAGATGAGGCTAGAAGATTGACCATGGTCGGCACCAACAGGGTGTTCGTGACTTTCTCCTGCTCAATGAAAGCCAGCACTTCATCAACATCAAAGCGAGGAACAATGCCATGTGTCCCCGCAGCCAGTGTCACGGCAAACGTGCTGGCCATATCAGCCAAGTGGAACATGGGCCCGGCATGCATATATATGGTGTCACTGTCATAGCCCATCTCGGCAACCACGTTTAGGGCATTGAATACCAGGTTGTCATGACTCAGCATCACGCCTTTTGACCGCCCAGTGGTACCACCGGTATAAAACAGCCCCGCCAGATCGTCACCGCCAGCATTGGCGTCACGGATTCGATCGGCGTTGGCGACAAGGGATTCATAATCAATACACCCTTGTGGACACTCACCCTCACCCATGAAGACAACATGCTTGATAGACTCAAGCTGTGGCTGTAGGGATGGCAGCAATGCTGCAAAGGTGTCATCAACGAAAAGCACTTTAGAACCTGAGTCATTCAAGGTATAGGCGATTTCAGGTGGTGCGAGCCGAATATTGACGGGATTCACTGCCGCACCGGCCCACGGCACTGCATAGAAATACTCCAGGTAGCGATCGCTGTTTAATGCCAGTATGGCAACCCTGTCACCCGCATTGACGCCCAGACTTAGCAACCCGTTAGCAAGGCATGCGATACGGTCTTCAAACTCTCGCCAGGTTTGCCGCCGACCAGCAAAAACGGTAGCCGTACCTTGGCCGTTTAATTGAACCGCACGGCGCAAAGTCTGTGAAATATACATAACAGAACTCCTCTATTGAGGCAGAAAAGGAAGGGGGGAGGGTTGTTTATAGATTGGATTAGCTGGAAGCGAAGGCTCTCTTATAAATGAAGCGACCTCGGGAAACCTGGGCGCCATCAAGAAACACATCCACAACAACCACAATGAAGCGCTTTCCTTCACGAATAATGTTCGGCTTGGCCACCAACGTACCCGCAAAGGCCGGGCGCAAATAATCCAGAGTCATACTTGAACATACTGGCTTATTTTGTTCAGTCTGATTCGCTGTTAAGTGCGCGCCAGCAACAAGCTCCGCGAAGCTTGCGATAATACCGCCATGAAAAGTCTTGATCAGAGGGTTGCCAATGTGCTGCTCGCGAAACGGCATTTTATAGGTTGCTTCGCCATTATCGTCCGAAGCCGTCATACCAAGAAATTTTTCGTATGGTGATACATCGCCGACCACAGTAGAGAGAGCGGTTACCCTTTCTGTTTCGAAGCTGATGATTCCTTCATCATCGATTGTTTTTTTCTTGGAGGGGGCTCTCTTATTGCTAGGATTCACAGATTGATCAAAGGACGGGCCTGCCGTTCCTATCGCAAAACTGCCTGATACCGACGCCAGCAAATTGCCGCCATCACGCCCAAATGCCTCTCCACGGACATAAGCAATATTTTCTTCAACTGCAAAACAGGTGACATTACATGCCACCCCTTCGCCAGCCTCGGGTTTAGCGATGAAATCAACGCGCAAGTCAATTGTCGCAATTGGGCGCATGTCGCCGAGGCGCACAAAAATCGCCAAACCACATGCCGTATCAAGCAAGGTAGCGATGGCTCCCCGATGAAGCTTTCCCTGTTGATCACAAACCTCTTCCACACAAGGCATGCTCATTACCGCGCCATCTTTGGTAATGTCATCCATTGCGATACCAAAAACCCTGAACAACGGATGCCCTGAACCAAAAAAAGCCTTTGCGGCAAGCAGTTCTCTCGGGAGTGATGTCTCAGCTGTCATAGTTAGCAACTTTTTATCAGAATGTTGAAGCGGCATCCGCATACCGGGTCTCTGCAACACGCACAGATTCAATGGCGTCCGTTATTGCCTCTTCAGGGAATGTTTCACTTTCGGACCCCTTTCGCAGACAATCAGCCAGAGCGGACCATGCCGCAGCACTCGTGCGCATCAACTCGACCAAGCCTGCCTCATGTATTTCAGGAACAATTTCACTCGCTTCATCGAGAAATTCTGAATACATCGCTCTAAAGCCGCTGCCCCCCGTTCCACGCTTCTCGATCACTTGATAGGCGAAACGGAGCAACCATTGCCATTTATCCACTGCCTTCCAGCGAGGAAGTTCCTGGATCCAAGTTGTTAGCGCTTGAATACCGTGATTCCTGCTTCCTTGCAGGAGATTATCTGCATTCTTCACAATCGCACTGCGCACGTTATCGGCAGACACCTGAACCGAAACACTTTCGGGTGCGAACAATGAACCATGATGGATAAAGGGTGGCGACAAGGAGAATCTGGCTTCAACCAACTTGTCACGAGGCACCTCTAAAAGCCCTGGGCGCTCGGTATCGCTAACGAGCATCGTCTCGCCCTTCTCGGCTCGCTGCCAGGCGACGATGGCGTGACCGGGGAAATGTGTACTGCTCTTGAAATAAGGAAGGTAAAAAATATCAGTTAAGAGAAGCGCAGGCCGCCCCGCATCAAGATGGGCATCCAGCGCATCGGCGGCAGCACATTTATCTTGCCAAGTTTCCCAGCGAAACGGCACGCCCAGTGTAGAGAACACCGTTTCCTCAAATCCCATTGAACGGACATGGACAATAAACGGGGTGTCCGTGCCTGGTATTTCCACATAAGTAATACCAAGCCCGGCACCCAGCCCGAAGCAGAAAGCTTCCGTCAAATTAAGCCCATGAAACTCCAGCAGGTCTCTGATAGCTGAACTGCCACAGTGACGCCCAGGCCGATGTGTATGAGGAACATCGACGGTACTGGGGACATCCTGCTTGTCTCCATGCATCAGGCTGCCTCACTCACTGGAGCCGGACCGTAAATGGTTTCCGATGCCCGCATCGGATCTCCATGAGTCTCATACTCCGCCAACCACGCGGCAACCTTCTCAGGCATACCGGTATCCCAAGGGTGAAATCCAGGGCGGAACCAAGCGAGGAAATCAGGCAGCATGCCTGTGAGAATACCTTTTCGCCCATAAAGCTTGTTCAGGCCTCGCAGAATCACACCAGGCTGGCGCGTTACGCCATCAAGCTTGAGCATATTCCAAAATACTGGAGCCACGACAAGGTGAACCATCAGGGTCGCAACCACCAACGCAGACGCGCGCGTCAAGTAGCCTCCACCTGCTGCGCCCTGATAAAGATCATAGGCCACGGCCTTGTGCTCTACTTCTTCGACCCCGTGCCACAGAAATAGCGCTCTCATGACGGGGTCAGCCTCGCTAAACATCTCGCTCTTCTCGCTGACCATGGTTTCGCCCAGGGTTGCCGTAAAGTGCTCAAACGCCGCCGTCATGGCGAGCTGATACTTCTTCGGCAGGTACTTTTGTGTGGTGCGAATAAAGGTCCTTAGATTCGCAGTGACCTTATCCACATCCACGCCCTGGCTGGCCATCACATCGTTGAAACGATCATGGACAATCCCGTGCTGACCTTCCTGGCGAATAAAGTGACGAATATCCTCGCTCAGCTGATCATCTGTCACTTGATCCTTGAAGTTACGCACTGACTGGATAAAGAAGCGCTCCCCCTCCGGGAAATGCACTGAGAGGGCATCAAAGAAGCGGGTCAGCACGGGGTCACCGCCATTCCAGTGCCGTGGCACTGACGAGACATCAAAAGCGACTTTGCGCGGCTGAATTGATACAGAACTCATAATTCCTCCAAATAAACAGGCTGTCTACGTAGTGACATCCTTTGATCTTATTTGGCTGAACAACCAAATGTCAATAACCTTAGGTCGCAAGTCTCCTCTGTGAAGCAGTCATTATGCATAAAGCTGCATTTAAATGGTTTTGGAAGTGTGGTCCGACCATGGAAGATACGCTGTATAAAATTGAATCGGTGTGCTGTTTTTCGAATATTTATCTTTCCCGGAATGCCGATGAAACTTCCACCTTGAACTTTCGATGCCTGCGGGATGAGCTGAATCTGTGCAAGATTCTAGTTATTGCAATATCCAGAATCGCAAAGAAAGAAGCGCAAGACTAAGTGATTTATCGCTGAACGTTCTGGAATGCAATCCACGACGAGGAAGACAGCACAGCAATGCGAGACCAGCAAACCAGCGCGCGAACTAACGTGAACATACATTCCGGGTGATTAAAGGTATCTTCGGCTACAGAAAGGTGCCACCTTGGCCAAGCCTAGAATACCAACAGGCTATATACCTTGGCGGGGCCAATAACCTGTTCGGAGTGAAACGGGAGCTGCCGCGCCTGATTGCTGCTTTTCTTGAGCATCATAAAACCGAAAAATGCACGATATTCAGGCCCGCCCTAACTCGTATGAGAATTCACCAAGCAGGTGCTGTCGAGAAGATGAGAGGCATGTTAGGCCGCAGCTCACCAACATCGGCCAACTAAATAGAGAAGAGCGATCGGCGTAGTATCGAACTATCCAAATACTACACAGAAACTTCAACTACCCGCATGAAGAGAAATGCGGCCACTATCCCAGATTTTTTCAACCATATATCACCTCTATGAAGCCAGGAAG
>Ga0208700_1000344_pt1 | contig 14788 bp, 10 predicted proteins | sample DeeseametaMP2016_FD_184179 | JGI IMG/M metagenome (GOLD analysis project Ga0208700, IMG submission 184179) | Marine microbial communities from the Deep Pacific Ocean - MP2016 (SPAdes) | ecosystem: Environmental > Aquatic > Marine > Oceanic | place: East of Hawaii, North Pacific Ocean | collected... | reverse complement strand
CAAGCTGTTCGGCGTGCTGTTCCAGGACGGCGCGATGTTCGGCTCGATGAACCTCTACGACAACGTCGCCTTCCCGCTGCGCGAGCACACCAAGAAGTCCGAGTCCGAGATCCGCTCCATCGTCATGGAGAAGATGGACCTCGTCGGTCTGCTCGGCGCCGAGGACAAGCTGCCCGGTGAGATCTCCGGCGGCATGCGCAAGCGGGCCGGCCTGGCCCGCGCGCTGGTGCTCGACCCCGAGATCGTCCTCTTCGACGAGCCGGACTCCGGTCTCGACCCGGTGCGCACCGCGTTCCTCAACCAGCTCATCGTCGACCTGAACGCGCAGATCGACGCGACGTTCCTCATCGTCACCCACGACATCAACACCGCGCGCACGGTGCCCGACAACATCGGCCTGCTCTACCACAGGCACCTGGCGATGTTCGGCCCCCGCGAGATGCTCCTGTCCTCCGAGGAGCCCGTGGTGCGGCAGTTCCTCAACGCCCAGCGCGTCGGCCCGATCGGCATGTCGGAGGAGAAGGACGCCGACGAGCTCGCGGCGGAGAAGGGCCAGGAGCTGCCGCCGCTGCCGCCGATCCCGATGCAGCTCGAGCCCTCCAACGGCATCCCGCGCCGGTCCCAGCGCGAGCCGGGGGCCTGGTGCCGCGAGAACGGCGTGACGCCCCCGCCGGGCTCGTTCGAGGAGAACATGACCATGACCACGGGCGCCTGAGGGGTACGAGACACACGTGGCGTCCATGACCGCGACCAGGGCGCTCGCTCCGGTCGGGGCCGCAGGCAAGCTCTTCGCCTTCGGTCTCGACGTGGGGCGGGCCCTGTTCCGACGACCCTTCCAGCTGCGGGAGTTCATCCAGCAGGCCTGGTTCATCGCGTCGGTGACCATCATTCCGACCGCCCTCGTGGCGATCCCCTTCGGCGCCGTCATCGCGCTGCAGGTCGGCGGCCTGATCAAGCAGTTCGGTGCCCAGTCGTTCACCGGCTCGGCCTCGGTGCTGGCGGTGGTCCAGCAGGCGGCACCGATCGCGACGGCCCTGCTGATCGCCGGTGCCGGCGGCTCGGCGATCGCCGCCGACCTCGGTGCTCGCAAGATCCGCGAGGAGCTCGACGCCATGATGGTGCTGGGCATCGACCCGATCCAGCGCCTCGTCGTGCCCCGCGTGCTCGCCGCCATGCTCGTCGCAGTGTTCCTCAACGGCCTGGTCTCCGTCGTCGGTGTCGCCGGCGGTTACGTCTTCAACGTCGTCCTCCAGGACGGCACACCCGGCGCCTACATCGCCAGCTTCACCGCCCTCGCCCAGCTGCCCGACCTCTGGGTCGGCCTGGTCAAGGCCACCATCTTCGGTCTCATCGCCGCCGTCGTCGCCGCCTACAAGGGCATGAACGCGGCGGGTGGCCCCAAGGGCGTGGGTGACGCGGTGAACGAGTCCGTCGTCATCACCTTCGTCCTGCTCTTCATCGTCAACTTCGTCATCAGCGCGATCTACCTCCAGGTCGTGCCCCCGAAGACGGGCTGATCCCATGGCGAACCTCAAAGCGGTCTACACCAAGCCCCTCTCGTCCCTCGACGACCTGGGCCAGCAGCTGGCGTTCTACATCCGTGCCCTGGTGGCCGCGCCCGCCGCGGCCGTGCGCTACCAGAAGGAGGTCATGCGGATCCTCGCCGAGGTCACCCTCGGTTCCGGCTCCCTGGCCGTCATCGGCGGCACCGTCGGCGTCATCGTCTCGATGACCTTCTTCACCGGAGCGCAGGTCGGGTTGTCCGGCTACGCCGCGCTCGACCAGATCGGCACCGCGCCGTTCGCCGGCTTCGTGTCGGCGTACTTCAACACCCGCGAGATCGCCCCGCTAGTGGCCGGCATTGCGCTCGCGGCGACCGTCGGCTGCGGTTTCACCGCCCAGCTCGGCGCGATGCGCATCTCCGAGGAGATCGACGCCGTCGAGGTCATGGCGATCCCGTCGATGCAGTACCTCGTCTCCACGCGCATCGTGGGCGGCCTCATCGCGATCATCCCGCTGTACGTCGTGGGGCTGCTGTCCTCCTACTTCGCGACCCGCCTGACGGTCACGCAGTTCTACGGCCAGTCCGCGGGCACCTACGACCACTACTTCAACCAGTTCCTGCCGCCAGGCGACGTGCTGTGGTCCTTCGGCAAGGTGCTGGTCTTCGCCGTCACCGTCATCCTGATCCACTGCTACTACGGCTACACCGCCTCCGGCGGCCCGGCCGGCGTGGGCGTGGCCGTGGGTCGTGCGGTGCGGACGTCCATCGTGGCCGTGAACGTCATCGACCTCTTCTTGTCGATGGCGATCTGGGGCACCACCACGACCGTGAGACTGGCGGGCTAGGCGGATGTTGAAGCAGTTCAAGCTCCTCGGGATCGTCTTCCTCGCGCTGCTCCTCAGCGGCGTGTGGCTGACCTATGCCGTGTTCACGAAGAAGTTCGCCGAGTACGACGAGGTGACGCTGCAGTCCTCGACCCTCGGCCTCCAGCTGCCCACCCGAGGCGACGTCAAGATCCGGGGCGTGATCATCGGCGAGGTGCTCGACTACGAGCCCGTCGCCGACGGTGCCGAGGTGACCCTGGGCATCTACCCCGACGAGATCGACCAGGTCCCGGCCAACGTCACCGGGCAGATCGTGCCCAAGACGCTGTTCGGCGAGAAGTACGTCTCGCTGGTCATCCCCGAGGCCCCTGCCTCGGAGTCGATCCAGGCCGGCGACGTCATCGACCAGACCAAGACCGCCACCGAGGTCGAGGCCGTGCTCAACGACCTCTACCCGCTGCTGCGCACCGTGCAGCCGGCCGAGCTCAACATGACCCTCAATGCGCTGGCGACGGCGCTCGAGGGCCGCGGCGACCAGCTCGGCGACAACCTCGAGACCGTCGACCGCTACCTCAAGCGGTTCAACCCCCAGCTGCCCGCGCTGGTCGAGGACCTCCGCCTCACCGCCGAGGTCTCCGACATCTACGCCGACGTGCTGCCCGAGGTGGGACAGATCCTGCGCGACCAGATCACCACGCTGGGCACGCTGGAGGACCGCGAGGACACCCTCAACGCGCTGTTCAACGACGTGTCGGCGTTCTCCGGCAGCGCCGAGGACTTCCTGCGCACCAACGGCGACAACCTGATCCGCCTCGGCGAGGTCAGCGAGCCCCAGGTGACGATGCTGGCCAAGTACGCCCCCGAGTTCTCCTGCTTGGCCAAGGGCATCGTCAACGCCGGCAAGCTGCAGGCCGAGGCCTTCCGCAACTTCACCCTCCACATCGTGCTGGAGACGCTGCCCAACCAGCCGCGCGGCTACAACGTCAACGACGTGCCCCGCTACGGCGAGGACCGCGGCCCCACCTGCCTGACCCTGCCCAACCCGCCCTGGAGCCAGGACAACCCCGTGCGAGCCCAACCGAACATGGACGACGGCGTGGACGAGCCGACGGGCAAGGGCACCTCGCGCGTGGCCCCCGGTCCGTGGTTCCGCAGCAGCGAGGGCTGGACCGGCACCGCGGACGAGTCCTCCTTCCTCAAGGAACTGCTCGCCCCCGGCCTGGGGGTCAGCTCCGCGGACGTCTCCGACCTCGGGCCGCTGCTGCTCGGCCCGATGGCCCGCGGAGCGGAGGTGAGCATGCGATGAAGATCCTCGATGCCAAGACCTCCGTCGACCTCGTCAAGCTGATCGTCTTCATCGTGGTCACGACCCTGGCCACCGGTCTCCTGGTCGTCATGGTCGGCAACCTGACCTTCGGGGCGTCCAAGCCCTACAAGGCCGAGTTCGTCGACGCGACCGGCGTGGTCAAGGGTGATGACGTCCGGGTGGCCGGCGTGAAGGTCGGCAGCGTGACCGACATCGAGATCATCGACCGCACCCGGGCCCTGGTCTCCTTCGACGTCGACTCCGACGTCTCGGTCAACCTCGCCACCCACGCCGCCATCCGCTACCGCAACCTCGTCGGCCAGCGCTACATCTCGCTGAGCCAGCAGGTGGGCGACACCACGCCGCTGGAGGAGGACGCCGTCATCGACGTCCGCAACACCAGCCCGGCCCTGGACCTGACGGTGCTCTTCAACGGCTTCAAGCCGCTGTTCCAGGCGCTCTCGCCCGACGACATCAACCAGCTGTCCTTCGAGATCGTCCAGGTCTTCCAGGGCGAGGGCGGGACGCTGGAGAGCCTGCTGGGGCACACGGCCTCGGTCACCAAGACGCTCGCCGACCGCGACGAGGTCATCACGGACCTGATCGTGAACCTCGACGACGTGCTGGACCGGATCGCCGACCGCGACAGCGAGCTCAGCGACCTGATCATCAGCTTCAAGCAGCTGGTCAAGGGCCTCAAGCAGGACCGCAAGCCCATCCTGGACTCCCTCGAGCAGATCTCGGCGCTCTCGGAGGAGACCGCGTCGCTGGTCACCGGCATCCGCAAGCCGTTCACCAACGACATCAAGCAGCTGCGCCGCTTCGCCGACAACGTCAACCGCAACAAGGGTGAGCTCGACCGTGCGCTGCAGGTGCTTCCGATCAAGCTGGAGAAGGTGGGCCGCACCGCGATCTACGGCTCCTACTTCAACTTCTACCTCTGCCACTTCCAGGGTCGCGTCCGCCTCCCCGGCGGCAGCTCGGTCCCGGTCGACTACAACGTGGGTGGAGCGAGGTGTGACCTCGGATGAAGCCCTTCCGTGAGCGCAACCCCGTCGTCGTGGGTGCCATCAGCATCGCGGTCCTCGCGATCGCGCTGGTCGCGGCCTTCCGGGCCCAGGACCTGCCCCTGATCGGCGGCGGCGACACCTACTACGCCAACTTCTCCGAGGCCGGCGGCATCAAGGTCGGCGACGAGGTCCGCATCGCCGGTGTCCGCGTGGGCGCCGTCGAGAGCATCGAGCTCGACGGTGACAAGGTCCACGTCGGGTTCCGCATCAAGACCGACTCCCAGTTCGGCCCGACCTCGCGCGCCGACCTGAAGGTCAAGACGCTGCTCGGCGACATGTTCCTCGCCATCGAGCCCGCCGGCTCCGGCCAGATGGCCGAGGGCACCACGATCCCGGTGGAGCGGACCAGCTCCCCCTACGACGTGGTCCAGGCCTTCGAGGGCCTGGCCGACACCGCCGGCGACATCAACACCGACCAGCTGGCGCAGTCCCTGACCACGCTGGCCGACCTCTCGCGCAACACCCCGGAGGAGTTCCAGGGGGCGTTGGAGGGCGTCTCGGCGCTGTCGTCCAACGTCGCGGCCAAGAACGACGAGATCAACTCGCTGCTGAAGAACCTGCGCCGGGTCTCGACCGTCCTCGACGACCGTGACCAGGACATCATCGAGCTGATGGAGGACTCCGACGTCCTCTTCCGTGCCCTGGTCGCGCGCCGCGACGCCGTGCACCGGCTCCTCGTGTCGACCACGCAGCTCTCCCAGGAGCTCACCGCCCTGGTGCGCGACACCCGCGCAGACCTCAGGCCGGCCCTGGAGAGCCTCGAGGAGGTCCTCGACGTGCTCAACAAGAACGAGGACAACATCGACGACAGCATCCGGCTGATGGCGCCGTTCTACCGGGTCTTCGCCAACACCCTGGGCAGCGGACCCTGGTTCGACACCTACATCCAGAACTTCCCGCTGGCCCCGCTGCCCGACCTGACCGACGGAGGTGGGATCGGATGAGCGCCGTGTCCAGCGTCCTGGGCCGCCTCGTGGTCCCCGTCGTCCTGCTCGCCCTCGTCGTCGTCGCCGCGTTCACGCTGTTCGGCGAGGAGGAGCGCAAGACCCTGACCGCCAGCTTCCCGCGAACCGTCTCGGTCTACGAGGGCTCCGACGTGCGCGTCCTGGGCGTCCCGGTCGGCACCGTCGACACGGTCACCCCCTCGGGCACCGAGGTCGTGGTGACCATGAGCTACGACCCGGAGGTGCAGATCCCCGCGGACGCGAAGGCCGTCATCATCGCGCCGTCGATCGTGGGCGACCGCTTCATCCAGCTGACCCCGGCCTACACCGGGGGAGAGGTGCTGGCCAGCGGCGAGGTGATCGGCGTCGACCGCACCGCCACCCCGCTGGAGCTCGACGACATCTACGAGAGCCTCGACGACCTCAACGTCGCGCTGGGCCCCAACGGTGCCAACGAGAACGGCGCACTCACCGACCTGCTCGAGGTCACCGCCGACAACTTTGCCGGCCAGGGAGCGCGCTTCAACCAGACGATCTCCGACTTCGGGGACCTCAGCGCGACCCTCGACGACAACAAGGAGGAGCTCTTCTCCTCCCTGACCGAGGTGCAGGCCTTCGTCAGCACCCTCGCTGAGAACGACACCACGGTGCGCCAGTTCAACACCTCCCTCGCCGACGTCAGCGAGCTGCTCGCCGGTGAGCGCCAGGAGCTGGTCGCGTCGCTGGACAACCTCGGCACCGCCCTGGGCCAGGTCAAGGACTTCGTCGAGACCAACCAGGACGTCCTCGGCCGCGACATCACCAAGCTCAACCGCGTCGCGAAGGTGCTGGTCAAGCAGCGTGCGAACCTGGAGGAGGTGGTGGCGGTGGCCCCGCTGGCCCTGAACAACCTCTACCTGACCTACAACCCGCAGACGGGCACGCTCGACACCAACGCCAACGTCGGCAACGCCGAGTACCAGCTCATCAACGACCCCGGCCTGGTGCTGTGCACCGTCGTCAACTCCGTGGACCCGACCGGAGCGCTGTGCGACCTGATCCAGGCGACCGCGCCCCGCACGGCCACCGGGACCGGTGCCCGCACCGTGGCGCCCCAGGTCGCCGACCCCACGCTGGGCGGTCTCGTGGAGGTGACCCGCTGATGCGCCGTACGACGCTGCGCCGCACGCGCCTGGCCCTCGGCCTGCTCGCGGCCTCGCTGACCCTGTCGGCGTGCGAGTTCGACGTCTACTCGCTGCCGCTGCCCGGTGGCCCCGACACCGGGGAGGACCCGATCACCGTGACCGCGATGTTCGCGGACGTGCTCGACCTGGTGCCCAAGTCGACGGTGAAGATCAACGACATCACCGTCGGTGCAGTCACCGACGTCGACCTCGACGGCTACACCGCGCTGGTCACCATGGAGCTGCAGAACGACGTCGACCTGCCCGACGACGCGGTGGCGCGCCTGCGGCAGACCTCGTTGCTCGGGGAGAAGTTCGTCGAGCTCGACGCGCCCGCCGACGGCGGCAACGCCGAGCGGCTCGGCGACGGCGACCTCATCCAGCTCGAGCAGACCGGTCGCAACCCCGAGGTCGAGGAAGTGCTCGGCGCGCTGTCGCTGGTCCTCAACGGCGGCGGTGTCGCGCAGCTGAAGACGATCGCCTCCGAGCTCAACAACGCCCTCGAGGGGCGCGAGGACTCCGCGCGGTCGGTGCTGCGCCAGCTCGACGTGTTCACCGAGACCCTCGACGACAACAAGGCCGACATCGTCGACGCCATCGAGCGGCTCAACCAGCTGGCCATCTCCGTGCGCCAGCAGCAGGGCACCATCGACGAGGCGCTCGACGAGCTGCCCAGCGCCCTGCGGTCGCTGGACCGCCAGCGCGAGGACCTCGTCACGATGCTCGAGTCGCTCAACGAGCTCGGTGACGTCGGGGTCCGGGTCATCGAGGAGTCCAAGGACACCACGATCGAGACCTTCCGCCAGCTGCAGCCGGTGCTGACCGAGCTCGCGAACTCCGGTGACGCCTTCGTGAAGGCCTTCAACGTCTTCTTGACCTACCCCTTCGTCGACGAGGTGGTCGGCCGCGACCCGCAGGTCGCGCGCAACCTGCACATGGGCGACTACACCAACCTCTCCGTCGAGCTCGAGGTGGACCTCTCCCTCGGCCTCACCGGTGTGCCCACCAGCCTGCCGACCCTGCTGCCGACCGAGCTGGAGCCGACCGCGGTGGTGGGCGCCGTCCTCAACTGCCTCACCAGTGGCGACCTCACCTCCAAGGCGTGCCAGAAGGTGCTCGCTGACGTCGAGCTGCTGCTGCAGCTGCGCGAGGAGTGCGCCAAGCCCAAGAACGAGGACGTCGTGGTCTGCACCCTGCTCACCCAGGTGCCGGGCCTGCCGGCGATCGGCGGGCTCAACGAGCTGGAGCTCCCGCTGCTCGGGGGCGGTCTCGGGCTGAACCGTCCGGCCCCCGGCGACGGCCGTGAGCCCACCGGGCCCCGGGTCGCCGACCTCGCCGCGCTCTACGACGCCGACCTGGTCGGCCTGATGATCCCGGGGATGGTGGTGTCGTGATCACGCGCCGTACCAAGATCCAGCTGCTCGTCTTCGTCGTCATCACGCTCGTCGGGTGCAGCTTCGTCGGGGCCCGCTACGCCAAGCTGGACCGGCTGTTCTACGACAGCGCCTACACCGTCACCGCGCACTTCGGGTCCTCCGGCGGCATCTTCGCCGGCGCCGAGGTGACCTACCGCGGCGTGCAGATCGGCAAGGTCGACCGGCTGGTCCTCACCGAGGAGGGCGTCGACGTCGAGCTGGCGATCGACAACGAGCACGACGCCATCCCCGCGGCGACGCTGGCGGTCGTCGGCAACAAGTCCGCCGTCGGTGAGCAGTACGTCGAGCTCCAGCCGAAGTCCAACGACGAGCCCTACCTCGCCGACGGCTCTGAGATCTCGATGGCCGACACCCGGACCCCGATCCAGGTCGAGACCCTGCTCTCCAACCTGGCCACCACGGTCGGCTCCGTGGACCGCAAGGCCCTGCAGACGACGGTCACCGAGCTGGGCTCCGCGTTCGCCGGCACCGGTGAGGAGCTGCAGCGGATCATCGACACCGGCAACGACTTCATCAACGCCGCCAACGACAACTTCGACACCACCACGGCGCTGATCCGGGACAGCAACACGGTCCTGAACGGTCAGATCGCCTCCGAGAGCGCGATCCGCTCCTTCGCCCGCGACCTCTCGCTGTTCACCGGGGCCCTCGCCGACGCCGACCCGGCGATCAACAAACTGCTGGACAACGGCTCGGGCGCTGCGGTCGCGCTGCGCCGCTTCATCGACGACAACGAGGTCGAGCTCGGCGACCTGGTGAACAACCTGATCACCACGGGCGAGACCGTCGTCCGTCATCTGGACGGGCTCGAGCAGATCCTGGTGATCTACCCCTACGTCGTCGAGGGCGGCTTCACCGTCGTCTCGAAGTCGCCGGACACCGGGCTCTACGACGCCCACTTCGGCCTGATCATCACCGACAACCCGATCTGCCATCAGGGGTACGAGAGCACCGACCGACGGCCCCCGCAGAACGGCGCGAACCGGCCGATGAACGAGAAGGCCCGTTGCGAGGAGCCGCCGGCGGTGAGCAACGCCCGCGGTGCGCAGAACATCTACGACCGCTTCCGTGCCCCGGCCGACTACGACTCCGAGGTCGTGGCCTCCTACGACCCCGAGTCGGAGACCCTCACCTGGGGTGACCGCGTACCGGGCTCCTTGACCTCCCCGGGTAGCGTGGCGCCGCGCACCCTGGGGAAGGAGTCCTGGAAGTGGCTGTTCCTCCAGCCCCTGACGTCGAGCCGGTGAGCGGCGAGGACGCCGATCAGCAGCACGAGTCCCACGACCGCAGCTCCACCTCGCCGGGCTTCCGGCTGGTGCTGGCGGTCGTGCTCGTGCTGGTGCTGATCGGCTCCCTGGTCACCACCGGGCTCCTGCTGGCCTCCCGCACGTCGGCGGCCAGCGGCGGTCTGCCCGGCCGGGTGGGCGCGCTGCTCTCCGGTGAGAACGCCGTGGCCGCCGAGCGCGAGGCGGTGCTCTCTGTGGCGACCCAGTTCATGCTGCGGGTCAACACCTACGGGCCCGAGGACCTCGCCGAGGACGGCACCATGCCCGACTACCGCGAGCGGGTGGGCGAGCTGATCACGCCGGCCTTCCGCGCGGACTTCGAGCAGCAGGTCGGCACCGCCGAGCTGACCGTCGCCCAGGCCCAGCTGGGTCGCCAGGCCGAGATCTACGGTGCCGGGGTCTCCGGGATGGACGCCGACTCCGCGACCGCGCTGGTCGCCGGGGCCTTCGTGAACTCCTACCCCGGCAGCGGCAAGCGCGCCGACGAGCGCATCGAGACCGATCCCGCGCCGTTCCGGGTCCGGGTCTCGCTGGTCAAGGTCTCCGGGGAGTGGTTGGTCGACGACTTCACCCCGGTCACCGGCAGCGGGGTGACGCTGGACCCGAGCGAGTCCCCCGAGCCGGGCGCGGACCCCAGCACGGCCCCCGACGCACCGGGTGCGGACGACCCCAGCCCCACCGCCGAGCCCACGGAGGACGAGCAGTGAGCGCCGGGCCGAGCTGGTACGACCTCCTCGGGGTCGAGCAGGACGCCTCCGCCGAGGAGATCCGGTCGGCCTGGCGTGCCGCCATCGCCGACCTCGACCCCTCCGACCGACGCTTCCGCTCCTACAACCAGGCGGCCGAGGTGCTGCTGGACCCCGCCTCGCGGTCGGCGTACGACGCCGGGCTGGACGGCCCGGTCGCCCCGGTCGCCCCCGCCCCGGCGGGGGCCCCGGCGGCTCCTGTCGCCGCCGTCGACCCGGTGGTCGCGACGACCCCGGCGCCGGTCGAGGGCACCTCCGCGGACGTCGAGGACAGCGGTCGCGCTCCCGGCCGGCGGCTCCCGGTGGTGCCGGCCTGGGCGCTCGTGGTCCTCGCGGTGCTCGCCGGACTGGCACTGACGGTGGCGGTCGTGGCCGCGGTCCGCGCCCCCGAACCGGTCAGCGACAAGGGCGGGGTGCTGGTCGAGGAGTCGGCCGAGCAGGCCCGCGCCGCGGCCGTGCGTGCGATCGTGCCGGTGCTGTCCTACGACTACCGCCGCCTCGACGAGGACGCCGCGGCCGCCCGCTCGTACATGACCGCGGCCTACCAGGACGACAAGTACGACCCGTTGTTCAGCCTCATCGAGGACAACGCCCCCGGCACCCAGACGGTCGTCGGTGCCAAGGTGGTCGACTCAGCCGTCGTGCGCACCGGCAGGGACCGGGTCGACGTGCTCCTCTTCGTCGACCGGCCGACCACGAACAAGCAGGTCAGCGAGCCGATCGTCTACAAGGACCAGGTCACCGTGACCATGGCGAGGGTCGACGGCCAGTGGCTCGTGGACGGCCTGCAGACCACGCCGATCCAGGAGTGAGAGCGGGGCGCGGTCCACAGCCGCGCCTGCGAGGTGCTTGACCTCGGGCGTGCGACGCCCCACACTCATCGAGACGTTCGATCCGAGTGGACGCCGTTCTTGTGGCGCGCCCGACGAGTGTGTAAGGTGGCGCTTTGCGCCTGCCCTCAAATGCTCTTCAGCCTGTCCGGTGGCTGACTTGTGGGGGGCTCGCGCCATCGATGAGCTGACCCGTCGAAGGATCCCTCTTGGCTGCGCCTGCCTCCACTCCGCTCAACACCTCCGGCCACCGCCGCATCTCGTTCGCGAAGATCGCCGAACCTCTCGAGGTTCCCCAGCTCCTCTCCCTCCAGACCGACAGCTTCGACTGGCTCGTCGGCAACGACAAGTGGAACGCCGTCGTCGAGCGTCGTCGTTCCGAGGGTGAGGACGTCTCCGAGAAGTCCGGTCTCCAGGAGATCTTCGAGGAGATCTCCCCGATCGAGGACTTCTCCGAGACCATGTCGCTCTCGTTCGAGAACCCGGTCTTCTACGACCCCAAGTACACCGTCGACGAGTGCAAGGAGAAGGACTTCACCTACTCCGCCCCGCTCTACGTCTCCGCGGAGTTCACCAACAACGACACCGGTGAGATCAAGGGCCAGACGGTCTTCATGGGCGACTTCCCGCTCATGACCCCCAAGGGCACCTTCGTCATCAACGGCACCGAGCGCGTCGTCGTCTCCCAGCTGGTCCGCAGCCCGGGCGTCTACTTCGAGCGCTCCGCCGACAAGACCTCGGACAAGGACATCTACACCGCCAAGCTCATCCCGAGCCGCGGCGCGTGGCTGGAGTTCGAGATCGACAAGCGCGACATGGTCGGCGTCCGCCTGGACCGCAAGCGCAAGCAGAACGTCACGGTGCTGCTCAAGGCCCTCGGCTGGACCAACGAGCAGATCCGCGAGGAGTTCGGCGAGTACGAGTCGATGATGCTGACCCTGGAGAAGGACCACACCCAGGGCCAGGACGACGCGCTGCTCGACATCTACCGCAAGCTGCGTCCGGGCGAGCCGCCGACGCGCGAGGCGGCCCAGACGCTGCTGAACAACTACTACTTCAACCCCAAGCGCTACGACCTGGCCAAGGTCGGCCGCTACAAGATCAACAAGAAGCTCGGCCTGACCGAGGCCTTCGACCAGCAGACGCTGACCGTCGACGACGTCGTCGCCGCGATCAAGTACATCGTCGCGCTGCACGACGGCCGCACCCAGATCGAGGCGCCCCAGGGCACCCTCGACATCAGCGCCGACGACATCGACCACTTCGGCAACCGCCGCATGCGGACCGTGGGCGAGCTGATCCAGAACCAGCTGCGCACCGGTCTGGCCCGCATGGAGCGTGTGGTCCGCGAGCGGATGACGACCCAGGACGTCGAGGCGATCACGCCGCAGTCGCTGATCAACATCCGCCCCGTGGTGGCGGCGCTGAAGGAGTTCTTCGGGACCTCGCAGCTCAGCCAGTTCATGGACCAGACCAACCCGATCGCCGGTCTGACGCACAAGCGGCGCCTCTCCGCGCTCGGCCCGGGTGGTCTCTCCCGCGACCGCGCCGGCATGGAGGTCCGTGACGTCCACCCGTCGCACTACGGCCGCATGTGCCCGATCGAGACCCCTGAGGGTCCCAACATCGGTCTGATCGGCTCGCTGGCCTCCTACGGCCGGATCAACCCGTTCGGCTTCGTGGAGACGCCCTACCGCAAGGTCGAGAACGGTCAGGTCACCGACAAGGTCGACTACCTCACCGCCGACGACGAGGACCGCTACGTCATCGCGCAGGCCAACGCCGCGCTCGACGAGCAGGGCAAGTTCGTCAACGAGCGGGTGCTGGTCCGCCAGCGCGACGGCGAGGTCTCCGAGCTCCTCGCGGGCGAGGTCGACTACATGGACGTCTCGCCGCGCCAGATGGTGTCGGTCGCGACGGCCCTGATCCCCTTCCTCGAGCACGACGACGCCAACCGCGCGCTCATGGGTGCCAACATGCAGCGCCAGGCGGTCCCGCTCATCAAGAGCGACAGCCCCCTGGTCGGCACCGGCATCGAGTACCGCGCGGCCGTCGACGCCGGTGACGTGGTCGTCGCCGACGCCGCCGGTGTGGTGAAGGAGGTGTCCGCCGACCTCGTCGAGACGATGAACGACGACGGCACCTACTCCTCCTACCGCCTCTCGAAGTTCAAGCGCTCCAACCAGGGCACCTGCATCAACCAGCGTCCGCTGGTCAGCGAGGGCGACAGGGTCGAGGTCGGTACGCCGATCGCCGACGGTCCGTGCACCGACGACGCCGAGATGGCGCTGGGCACGAACCTCCTCGTGGCGTTCATGCCCTGGCAGGGTCACAACTACGAGGACGCGATCATCCTCAGCCAGCGCCTGGTGCAGGAGGACGTCCTCACCTCGATCCACATCGAGGAGCACGAGGTCGACGCCCGCGACACCAAGCTCGGCCCCGAGGAGATCACCCGGGACATCCCGAACGTCTCCGAGGAGGGCCTGGCCGACCTCGACGAGCGCGGCATCATCCGCATCGGCGCCGAGGTCACCACCGGTGACATCCTCGTCGGCAAGGTCACGCCCAAGGGCGAGACCGAGCTGACCCCGGAGGAGCGCCTGCTGCGCGCGATCTTCGGTGAGAAGGCGCGCGAGGTCCGCGACACCTCGATGAAGGTCCCGCACGGCGAGTCCGGCACCGTCATCGGCGTCCGGGTCTTCGACCGCGAGGACGGCGACGAGCTGCCGCCGGGCGTCAACCAGCTGGTGCGCGTCTACGTCGCCCAGAAGCGGAAGATCTCGGTCGGCGACAAGCTGGCCGGCCGCCACGGCAACAAGGGCGTCATCGCCAAGATCCTGCCGATCGAGGACATGCCGTTCATGGAGGACGGCACCCCGGTCGACGTGATCCTGAACCCGCTGGGTGTCCCGCGACGGATGAACATCGGTCAGATCCTCGAGCTGCACCTGGGCTGGCTGGCCAAGCAGGGGTGGGACCTCAACCTCTCCGGTGACGCCGACAGCGCCGACTGGAAGCAGCGCCTGATCAAGATCCACGCCGACAAGGCCGAGCCGAACAGCCGGGTCGCGACCCCGGTCTTCGACGGTGCGCGCGAGGACGAGATCACCGGCCTGCTCGGCTCGACGATCCCCAACCGCGACGGCGTGCGGATGATCGACGAGACCGGCAAGGCCAGCCTGTTCGACGGTCGCTCCGGCGAGCCGTTCCCGGACCCGGTCTCGGTCGGCTACATGTACATCCTGAAGCTGCACCACCTCGTGGACGACAAGATCCACGCCCGCAGCACCGGCCCCTACTCGATGATCACGCAGCAGCCGCTGGGCGGTAAGGCCCAGTTCGGTGGCCAGCGGTTCGGTGAGATGGAGGTCTGGGCGATGGAGGCCTACGGCGCCGCCTACGCCCTGCAGGAGCTGCTGACGATCAAGTCCGACGACGTCCCCGGACGCGTCAAGGTCTACGAGGCCATCGTGAAGGGCGAGAACATCCCCGACTCGGGCATCCCCGAGTCGTTCAAGGTGCTCGTCAAGGAGATGCAGTCGCTCTGCCTGAACGTGGAGGTCCTCTCCCAGGACGGCAGCAGCATCGAGCTGCGTGACGCGGAGGAGGACGTCTTCCGCGCCGCCGAGGAGCTCGGCATCGACCTGTCCCGCCGCGAGCCCAGCTCGGTCGAAGA
>Ga0208700_1000343_pt1 | contig 14825 bp, 15 predicted proteins | sample DeeseametaMP2016_FD_184179 | JGI IMG/M metagenome (GOLD analysis project Ga0208700, IMG submission 184179) | Marine microbial communities from the Deep Pacific Ocean - MP2016 (SPAdes) | ecosystem: Environmental > Aquatic > Marine > Oceanic | place: East of Hawaii, North Pacific Ocean | collected... | reverse complement strand
ATAAAATTATACCAGGCTCTAAAGGAAAATAGGCCATAATATAAGGATTAATGGAATCACTTAATTCAAGATAAATTCCTATTGAACCACCAATTAACATTATGCTTACAAATGTTAATGGAACCGTCCATATAGCTCTTCCACCAATTTGCGCACTAACAATACCAACGCTAACCATTGCTAAAAAATGATCAAAACCAAGAACAGGATGAGTAATACCATCATAAAATCCGACGTAACCTGTTAAACTATCTGCGTGAACACTAGAAGCACAGAAAAAAAATACAATAATATAAGAAATTTTTTTCATAACCTGACTTTTGATCTATAACTTATAAGAAAAAAAGTTAAGTATCTCAACTAATGATTAACCACCCGCTCCTATGCTTTAAACATGTATCTTATGCCGAGTTTTGAACGTATGGTCTTCATAAAAAGTTTTTGCTACCATAAGGAAGAAACTTGAAAGTGAAATGACACTAGTAACTTTTTTTTGGATATTAATTGGAGTTATTATTTTGCTGTTAATGGCAATTCGGTTTGACATTAAGAAAGAATTATTGACACCCGTATTCTGGTTATTAATTGGAATAAGTTTTATGGTATTAATGGGTATACTTTGGAACGCTATATAAAGCCAATAACTAAATTAAAATAAGTAATAACTCTCATATATACATCAACCCAGAGCAATGTTGAGGAATAATTAATTTCTTTCCAACACTACTGAATTTTTAATTTGTTTTAATGGTATCTTCCAATATTTTTTAAGTAATTGAGTGGCTTGCTTTTTTGCGTGAAGAATAAAATTAAATTTCTCATAAAATTGAATTGCCCATCTAGCGTTCTGCCAGGTACCTACTAATAAACGAGAATTTTGATTTCTTTTCAATAGATATTTAAGTAATGCACTTCCTATTCCCTTGCCTTGATAGGAAGTTAAAGTATAAGCGTGTCTTATTAGGATCACATCTTTTATTTCCTGAATTCCTATCACCCCGATCAATTTGTTATTACGATTATAGCCAAACATACGAACTCCGTCGGTCAATTCATCAACTAATTCTTGTTCTGACATGTAGGGTTCATGCCAACAATTATCAGGGATAATACCTTTGTACCGTACGGCGGCGTCGTTAATCACGTAGAGAATTTTGGAACTATCACTTTTCATATATTCTCTTATCATCGTATAATTGTACTAGTAGTTTGAGTGTCGTACAAATTATTCTCTAATCATCTTAAGGAATGTTTAGGAGAATAAATTTTGCATTTAGTATTAACGCATATTGTTTTGTGCCTCTAGACCTCTCCGCACTTCGGCGATTTAGCTGGAATCAAGACTCAAAATTTAAGTTTAGATGATATAGGATTAAAAGAATATGAATGCATTACAGGAGAGAATATCTGGAATAGAGATATTTTCTAATGGCAAATCAAAACGTATAATTAATATTAATATTAAAGAGGAGATATTAAATAAACTGATATTTCCGTTTCATAAATTTACTATCCAAGCTCTTGAGTATAAACCCTTCACTAGATTTACTATTGCAAAAAGTTTAGATGAATTATTTTCAAACAAACTTAGCAAACTCATTCATTCTATACTAACAGATAGAAATACTGGATGCTTTATAGTTATGCCTGAAGTCATTAATAAAAAGTTTGATGATACTTTTTTAGTTAAATTATCGACAGCTCTTGCCTATTTAATTGGTGTAGCAAATTTTGATGATATGACTTCAAAATATTACGCACGTTTTTTTATTAAACATGAGGATAATAGCGATTCCTATCTTAGAAAAGCCTATACAAATATGGATCTTCATACAGATGGAACCTATGTGAAAGAAAAAACAGATTGGCTTTTAATGACTAAATTAGAGGAAAAAAATGTTGAAGGTGGGGAAAGTGTAATGCTACACCTCGATGATTGGGAGCATTGTAAAGAGTTTTCAAATGATCCAATAGGTAAACAAAATTTTGTTTGGGGTTCACCAAAAAGTAAAAATGTAGATTATAAAATTGAACATTCAGTTTTTTCTAAAGATTCTGAGGGACGTTCACAAATTTCATATATTGATCAGTTTCCTGAGCCACAAAATATGGAGCAAGGTAATTTTCTTCAAAGATTATCTGATGCTCTAGAAGAAAGTAATAATAAAATAGTTCTTCCTTTACCCCTAGGTTCAGTCATAGTTGCGAATAATTATTTTTGGTTACACGGTAGAAAGCCATTCAAGGAAAATAAGAATTTAAGTAGAGAATTGCTTAGAATAAGAGGACGTTTTAATAATTGACGTAATTAAGGAATTAGACTTTAATAAGAGATGTAAGTTAATCAATAAAAGGAAAAAAATGTTTAAAAATATAAAGAAAATCGTTAGTTTAATTTTCGCTTCTTTACTGTTTTTTTCTGTTTCATCTACAAGCTTTGCAATAGACAAGTTACACTTCATTATAGGTGGTGGAGCTGGTGGAGGTTGGGACGGTACAGCTAGAGGAACTGGAGAAGCTTTAATAAAGGCAGGTTTTTTAAAGAGTGCTTCATTTGAAAATATGTCAGGTGGAGGTGGAGGTAAAGCTTTGGCTTATTTAATTAATAATAAGCCTGAGAATACTATATTGGTTCAATCTACTCCGCTTGTTTTAAGATCAATTACAAGGCACAAAGGTTATGTTACAGGAGATAGTGTTCTTTCATATAAAGATGTAGTTCCTATAGCAGGAGTTATAGGTGATTACGGCGCAATCGCAGTAGCAAAAGATTCACCGTTTAAAAATTTTGCAGACGTAGTTGCAGCTTACAAAGCAGATCCAAAATCAGTTAAAATGGCTGGTGGATCTGTAAGAGGTAGCATGGACCATTTAATTGGAGCACTAGCTTTTCAAGCAGCTGGAGCAAATCCAAATGACGTTATTTATGTTCCATACGATGCAGGTGGTAAAGCATTAGCTGGATTACTTTCAGGAGAAACTCAAATTCTTTCAACAGGATTGGGAGAAGTTATGGGTGCTAGAGACGTAGTGAGAATTATTGGTATCACTGCTCCGGAAAGAGTTTCAGATGCACCTGAGGTGCCAACATTGAAAGAGCAGGGTTTTGATGTTCAGTTTGTTAACTGGAGAGGATTTTTTGGACCTCCAGGAATGGACAAAGCCTTGAAAAAAGAAATTGCTAAAATGCTTGGTGATGTTCAAAAAACACCTGAATGGGAAGCTGTTAGAAAACGTAACGCATGGGTAAATATTTATAATCCAGACAAGAAGTTTATTAAGTTTTTAAAAACACAAACAAAAGAAATGACAGCTCTTATGAAAAAATTAGGAGTTATATAATCCTTTGGATTATTAATTAATAGGAAGAGCAGTGAGACTCAGTACAGTTAAAATCATCTCACTGCTCTTTTTTGTTTTCTCAGCCTTTTATCTTTATACCGCTTATCAAATTCGTGTTTTTTCATTTGATGAAAATTCACCATTTAATGCTAGAACATTACCCATTTATCTAGGTTATTTTGGGATGTTTATTTCTGGTTTGAAGATTGCCTTACCAGAAACAATGAATGAAGAAGTTGATCAAAAATTTCTTAACTATAAAAACACTTTATATTTGGTAGTTGTAATGATTGTTTATGGTTTAACCATAAGGTTGGTTGGATTCTTTTTAACCACATCGCTGTTTTTGTTATCATCTTATTATCTTTTAGGAGAAAGACGTTGGACAATAATGTTTATGCTTTCATTTCCCTTTGTTGCGATTTTTATGTTTTTGATACATGGATTACTAGATATTTACCTAACTGATCCTCTTCTTAAAGCGCTAGGAGTGATCGGATGATTGAAGGAATTTTATTAGGTTTAAAAACAGCTTTATCGTTTACAAATATTTTTATGGTTATGATGGGCTGTTTTATAGGCACAATAATTGGAATGCTTCCTGGACTAGGTCCCATGACCGCTATTGCATTAATGATACCAATTACTTATGGATTTGATCCTTCCACTGGACTAATTTTAATGGCTGGTGTTTATTATGGAGCAGTTTTTGGTGGTTCAACTTCCTCAATTTTAATTAACGCACCTGGAATTCCAGGAACAGTTGCCACAACCTTTGACGGCTACCCAATGGCTCAACAGGGTAAAGCTGGCAAAGCTTTAGCGATAGCAGCTTATAGTTCTTTTGCTGGAGGTACCATTGCCACAATCTTTTTATTGATTGCCGCACCAATGCTTTCAAAAGTAAGTTTAGCATTTAGATCTCCAGATTATTTTGCCTTAATGGTTTTAGGTTTAACTGCCGTTTCAGCTTTTTCTGCAAAAGGACAATTTTTAAAAGCCATTATGATGGCGATCCTTGGCTTAATGCTGGCTACAGTAGGTCAAGATTCGCTTTCAGACATTACAAGATTTATCTTCAATAGCATGAGTTTAGCGGATGGCATTAGTTTTATTCTGGTTGCTATGGCAATGTTTGCCATGAGTGAAGCACTAATGATTATTTTTAGAGATAAAGATCCAAGCAAAGCTTCAAAAGCGATATCTTTATCTAAGTTAGGATCCATACGATTAGATAAAGAGGAACGAAATAAAATGCTAAAAACGATTCCAAGATCATCGGTTATTGGTTTTCTTATAGGTGTTTTGCCAGGAGCGGGAGCGACAATTGCATCTTTCTTGGCCTACGGAATGGAAAGGAATTTTGTTAATAAAGAAGAAAAAGAAAAATTTGGTAAGGGAAGTGTTCATGGATTGGCTGCTCCCGAAACGGCAAATAATGCAGCATGCTCAGGAGCATTTGTGCCCCTATTGACTTTAGGAATTCCAGGAAGTGGAACGACAGCGGTAATGTTAGGTGCATTGCTGTCATTTGGTATTCAACCAGGTCCACGATTGTATATGACTAATCCCGAAGTTTTTTGGTCCGTTATCATGTCGATGTACATAGGAATGGTTATTCTACTTATTTTGAACCTTCCTCTAATTCCTTACATTGCTCGACTATTAGCGGTGCCTAGAAATTTTTTAGTTCCTTTAATTTTATTTTTTTCGATTGCAGGAATTTATTTAATGTCTTTTAACACTTTCGATATATTTTTAATGATAGGATTAGCAGTGCTTGCTTGTTTTTTAAGGCTATATAATTTTCCCATGCCCCCTTTAATTCTAGCCTTTGTTTTGGGAGGAATGATGGAAGAAAATCTAAGAAGATCCTTATTGATAAGTGATGGATCGTTTAATTTCTTATGGGATAGACCATTAACAGCAATTATTCTTAGTGGAACTATTTTATTAGTTTCTTGGCAAATGTACAAAAGTTTTAAAAAGTAATTTATTTAATTTAAGTTTGTTTTTTATTTAAAATTTTTACAATCATTGGAACTGTAAAAAGTATCATCAGCAATCTAATAATATGATGAAATGCGACAAATTCTGGATCTAAGTCAAATGCAATAGCAATTACAGCCACCTCATAAATCCCACCAGGACAGTAAGCTAGCAAAAGACTAAAAAAACTTTTATCTATAATAAAGGTTGCAGCTACTGCAGCAATGACTGAAAATGATACAAGAAACAGAGTAGCCACGATACTATGTTTGGTATTTGAATAAACTTCTTGAAGTGTTTTTCCTGCAAATCGACAACCTACTGAAGCTCCAAGAATTAATAAACCAAAATCTATACTTTGCGTCGGTAATTGATAGTAAGCTAAATTTGAAATTTGCAATATACCACTAGCAACTAACGTTCCCGACAATAGAGGAGCGGGAATCTTTAATTTATTAAATAAAAAAATCAATATTATAGAGGCAATGATTAAATAAATTAATTCATAATGATTTTGATCAAGAAAATTAAATTGTTCTTCATTTAATACTGTTTCACTTGCAAATTGATTAACCACAAAGGGAAACGCTGTAATTATAACTATGAGTCTAATTAAATGAGATGTAGCTACTTGACTAATATCTGATTTTTCATGTTCAGCAAGCATTACCAACGGACCTAATCCACCGGGTGCAGCAGAAAAAAAAGAAGTTTTCTTTTCATAATTTGCAAATTTTTCTAAATACTTTGATACGAAAATAATACAAACCATAATATATAAGAACATAATTGCAGACGTTCCTATCCACTTGTGAGTTTGCCTTAAAAGTTTTTCATCAATATAGTTTCCAATATAAAGTCCCAGAACTATAAGAATCACACTTAGTGCCAACTTAGGCATTTTTAATTTTAGGCCACTTAAAGTTGCAATTGAAATTGCGAGCATTGGACCCAACATCCAAGCTAATGGTATTTTAAAATACTCAGCAACTAAAGCGCTTGGAAAAGAAATAATTAACAAAAGTAAAAAGTTGATTGAAAATAGATCTTTAAAATTCTCTTTATTTAAGGGTAGTGCTTCTATATTCTTCATTTCATTATGAGACTAGGATTTATTGGAACTGGAAAAATTGCTTCATCTGTAATTACAGGTGTCTGCACGTCTAAGATTTCCTTTCAAAAAATTCTTATATCACGGAGAAATAAAAATATAGCTCAAAAATTAAAAAAAAGATTTAGAAAAGTTAATATTGCAAAAACTAATCAAGAAATTGTTGATAAATGTAATTGGATATTTTTGGCTGTAACACCAGAAGTTGGTGAAAAAATATTATCAAAATTAAAATTTAGGTCTAACCAAAAAATTATCAGTTTTATTTCCACAATTAATTCAGCCCAATTAAAAAAAATAGTTAAAAAAAAAGCTAAAATTATTAGAGCTTTACCTTTGCCACCAATTTCTTTGAGAAAGGGTCCAGTTCCAATTTTTCCACCAAATAAAGAAGTAAAAATTTTTTTTAATCATTTAGGAACAGCAGTTGAAATACCTAACGAAAAGCTTTTTTCAAATTTTTGGTGCATGACAGCAATGATGGCACCATTTTATGAAATTTTAGAAACCCTTTCAAAATGGTTATCTAATAAAGGATTAAAAAAAATTGAAGCACAAAAATATATCACATCATTATTTTTTGCAATGTCAGAGGATGCAGTTGTAAATTCAAAAAAAGATTTAAAAGTTTTAGTTAAAAATTCTCAAACCCCAGAAGGCTTAAATGAACAGGCTTTAAATGAATTGAGAAAATTAGGCTTTTATAAATCATTAAATAAAACAGCTAATAGCGTTCAAAAGAGATTAAAAAAAATATAATTTATCATGCAAACAGACACTGAGAATATTCTACAGGTAGATAACTTAAGAAAAAATTTTGGTGGACTAGCTGCCGTTTCTAATTGTTCTTTAAAAATTAAAAAAGGTTCTATCACTGGAGTAATCGGACCTAATGGTTCCGGCAAGACAACCTTATTCAATATAATTGCGGGCAATTTAAAACCTAATGAAGGAAATGTTTATTTATACAATGAAGATATTACTGGCACTCCATCCTATCAATTATTTTCTAAAGGGTTGCTTCGAACTTTTCAAATACCACACGAATTTACAAATTTAACTGTGTTGGAAAATTTAATGATGGTTCCGGGAAGTCAATCTGGAGAAAAATTAATGAATGCTTGGTTTAAACCCAAGCTAGTTCTAGACCAAGAACAAGTTATCAAACAAAAAGCTATGGAGGTAATTAAGTTTTTAAATTTGACTCATTTAGCACGAGAACTTGCGGGAAATTTGTCAGGCGGCCAGAAAAAGCTTTTAGAATTAGGCAGGACAATGATGGTGGATGCGAAAGTTGTTTTGTTAGATGAAGTTGCCGCAGGTGTTAATAGGACTTTACTAAAAGAAATTAGCAAAGCCATATTAAGATTAAACAAAGAGCAAGGTTATACATTTTGTATGATTGAGCATGATATAGATTTCATTAGTCGAATGTGTAATCCGGTAATTGTTATGTCAGAAGGATCTGTTCTATTTGAAGGGACGGTTGAAGAAGTGAAAAGTAATGAACAAGTTATTGAGAGTTACTTGGGACGTAGAACAGATATAAAAAAAGGAGGTAACTAACATGCCTTATTTTTCTGGGGAAAAAATGACAGGTGGTTATGGAGGGCCAGACATAATTAATTCCTGTTCTATCAATGTAAACAAAGGTGAAATTGTTACAATTTTAGGACCTAATGGTGCTGGAAAATCAACAGCCATGAAAGCAATGCTGGGTATGCTTAATCTTCGTCAGGGTAAGGTTACATTTAATGACACGGATATTTCAAATCTAAGTCCTCAGGATCGAGTTAGAAAGGGAATTTCTTTTGTACCCCAAAGCAAAAATGTATTTACTGGTATGAGTGTTGAAGAAAACTTAGAGATGGGTGCCTATATAAGAGATGAAAATTTCCAGGATACGCTTAACGAAATCTATAAATTATTTCCAATACTGAAAGAAAAAAGAAAACAATTTGCAGGTGAACTTTCTGGAGGACAAAGACAGCAAGTAGCTTTAGGAAGAGCTTTAATGATCAAGCCATCTGTTTTGATGTTAGATGAGCCTACTGCTGGGGTCGCTCCTAAAGTTATGGATGAATTGTTCAAACATATCATTAAAGTTCGTGAAACAGGAGTTGCTATACTCATGGTGGAACAAAATGCAAGGCAGGCTTTGAGTATTGCAGACAGAGGATATGTATTGGTGACTGGAGAAAATAAGTTTTCAGGAACGGGAAAAGAACTTTTGGATGATCCGGAAGTCAGAAGATCTTTTTTAGGTGGTTAATAATGACTGATTTAATTAACGCATTAGTTTTGTTATCAAACTTCGTATTAATTCCAGCAATTACTTATGGATCACAATTAGCTTTAGGAGCATTAGGTATTACAATTATTTATGGAATCCTTAGGTTTGCAAATTTTGCTTATGGAGATCTTATGGCTTTTGCAACAACATTCACGATTTTATTCACATGGTATTTCCAATCTATTGGAATTAGCTTTGGTGTTTTACCAACTGCACTTTTAGCTATTCCTTTTGCAATAATTGTCACAATAATTTTTTGTTTAATTACTGATAAATTAGTCTTTGGTTATTACAGAATTAAAAAAAGTCCATCCGTTACTATTGCAATGGTTAGTTTGGGCGTGATGTTTGTAACCAATGCAATCGTAAGAATTATTATTGGTCCTTATGATAGAAGATTTGCTGATGGCGAACGATTCATTATCAGAGCCAATGAATTTAAAGAAATGACAGGATTAAATGAGGGACTGGCCATCAAGTCTACTCAAGTTTTAACCATTGTTATAACAATTATCGTTGTCTCATTATTATTCTGGTTTTTAAATAAAACAAAAACTGGAAAAAGTATGAGAGCCTATTCTGATAATGAAGATCTAGCTTTGTTGTCAGGAATAAGTCCTGCTCGGGTCGTAATGATCACATGGATCATTGTAGCAATATTAGCAACTTTTGCAGGATCTCTTTACGGATTGGATAAAAGTTTTAAACCATTTACTTATTTTTCATTATTATTGCCAATTTTCGCGTCGGCAATTGTTGGTGGAATAGGCAATCCAGTAGGCGCTTTAGTTGGGGGGTATGTAATTGCTTTTTCAGAAATTATCATTACTTATGCCTACAAGAAATTTTTTGCATATCTTCTTCCAGAAAGCTTGGAACCAAATACTTTGGTTCAGTTTTTATCTACCGATTATAAATTTGCAGTCTCCTTTTCAATTTTGGTTATCGTATTGTTAGTTAGGCCAACGGGAATTCTTAAAGGGAAAACACTATGAGAGCAAATTTAAATGTAGTTCTGGCTTATCTAATTATGCTGTCATTAATTGTAATTGTTGGGATTTTTCAGTCATGGTCTTTTGCTTTATCTATTTTGAATCTTTGTTTGATCTCAGCGGTTATGACAATGGGGGTTAATATACAGTGGGGTTATGCTGGTCTATTTAATGTAGGGATTATGGGCTTTACCGCGCTGGGTGGTCTCGCGGCTGTTTTAGTATCAGTTCCCCCTGTTAGAGAAGCTTGGCAGGTCGGTGGCTTAAGCATGATAGCAAGTCTAGCTATAATTATTACAATAGTACTGGCCGTCAGATTTATTTTAAAGCAATATCCAAAATCTAATAAAAGAACTTTTTCGATTACAGCTGTTATCGTAGTTGGATTAATTATTGCAAGATTGGTGTTTGGACCTGCTGTTGAGTCTATCGAAGCGATCAGTCCTGCAACAACAGGTTTTTTGGGAGGACTTGGCCTTCCAATTATATTTTCTTGGTTTGTAGGTGCATTATTTGCTGCCGGGGTTGCCTATGTAATAGGAAAAATTACTCTTGGTTTAAGATCAGATTATTTAGCAATCGCAACTCTTGGAATTTCAGAAATAATTATTGCAATTCTTAAACACGAAGATTGGCTTGCGAGAGGTGTAAAAAATGTAATAGGTCTGAAAAGACCAGTGCCTTATGAAGTTAATCTTCAAGAAACAGATTGGTTTATAAATTTAGTTGAAAAATTTCATAGTAGATCTTTAGATTTAATAAATGATCCTTCGGAAAAACAAGAGGCCATTAAGCAACTTGTTATTGAAGGATCTAGTGTCTTCGTCAAACTTTGTTATGCAGGTCTTTTTACCATTGTTGTAATTATCTTATTAATATTATGTCAAAAAGCTCTTTATTCTCCTTGGGGAAGAATGATGCGAGCAATAAGAGATAATGAAGAAGCAGCAAATGCAATGGGCAAAAATGTTGTAAAACAGCATCTAAATATTTTTATTTTAGGATCTGCAGTTGTCGGAATAGCCGGGGCAATGCTTGTAACTTATGACGGTTTATTTACACCTGGAAGTTTTCAGCCTTTAAGATTTACATTTTTAATTTGGGTAATGGTTATTGTGGGTGGTAGTGGAAATAATTTTGGTGCAATCCTTGGGGGATGTGTTGTCTGGTTTGTGTGGATTGAAGCTGCACCTGCAGCGCTTTATTTAATTAATCTTTTTACGAGCGCAGGAGAAATAAACCCATTTAAAGCACATCTGATTGAAAGCATTCCTTATTTTAGATACCTAATAATGGGGATGGGCTTGTTATTAATTATGCGTTATAGACCTAAAGGCATTATCCCCGAAAAAATTAAACATGTTTAAGAAGTTAAAGCTTGGATTTACGCTTAGGTTTAAAAAAGCCAAATTGCCTACTAAACAAAGGCTAGTAGGTAAATATTCAATTTTAGAACCAATTAAAATCAGCAAACATGCAATTAATCTTTATGAGAATTTTTCTAAGGATAAAACCAATAGAATTTGGACTTACATGCCTTATGGGCCATTTCAGAATTTTAAATCATTTCAAAATTATTTGAAGAAATATTGCTTAAAAAAGGAACCTTTTTTTTATGCTATATATTCAAAAAAATTCAAAACATACTGTGGTTTGGCAAGTTATCTAAGGGCAAAACCTGATGTGGGAGTAATTGAAGTAGGTTGGATTACATATTCGCCAATTCTTCAAAAAACAGTCGAAGCAACTGAAGCGATGTATCTTATGATGAAAAACGTTTTTGATAATTTAAAGTATCGCAGATATGAATGGAAATGTGATAACCTTAATTTTAAATCCAAAAAAACAGCTTTAAGATTAGGATTTAAATATGAGGGCGTTTTCAGACAAGCTACAATTTACAAAAAAAGAAATAGAGATACGGCTTGGTTTTCGATCATTGATAAAGAATGGGTAAAATATAAAAAAAATTATAGGAGATATTTAAAAAATTCAAATTTTAATGAAAAACATATTCAAAAGAAAAAATTAAAATTAATATAATTGTAATTTACTATATTATTTTTCTGGAAGCATAGCGTTCAAAGCAAATGCCAACAATCCCGCTGGAATTAATCCAGTTGTTAGCAATAAAGGTAGGTTAAATCCAAGATGTGGAATATGACTTGCAAATTCGGGTTTTAAAGACATCCCAATACCAAAAGAAAGCGATAGGGCTAATATTAATAGATTTCGTCGATTCATTTCCGATTGAGCAATTAATTTGATACCTGCTGCTGTTATTAAACCAAACATAATGATGGCTGCCCCACCAAGTACGGACTCAGGCATAGCGGCAATGACTCCGCCTAACTTAGGAAACAAACCTAGGATAATCAAAAGAACCCCAGCAATTGTTCCCACATGTCTACTAATAACTCCGGTAAAAGCAACAAGTCCTGCGTTCTGTGAGTACGAAGTATTTGGCATTGCGTTAAATATTGATCCAAATGCTGTACCAAGTCCGTCAGCCATGATACCTCCAGACAACTCCTTATTGGTTGCCTCTCTGTTTGCTCCACCCATTGTAGTAGCGCTTATATCACCAATAGATTCAATAGTTGTTACTACAGCCATAAACAACATCAAAATGATAGCAGCGGGAACAAACTTTATTCCGTACTGAAAAGGTGTCGGTAATGCAAACCAATCAGCATTTGCAATTTTACCATAGTCAACCATGCCCATTGCCATAGCTAATATATAGCCAACCACCATTCCAATTAGAATAGATCCTGAAGACCAAAATCCTTTAGCGCGTTGGTGTACAACTAATGCAACAATTAAAACAGTAAATGTTAAAAAAAGATGACGACCACTTCCAAATGATTCTGGTTCGTTGTCAAGTAACCATTTGCCCCCTCCAGCATACTGGAATCCAACACCAAGTAGACTAATACCAATCATCAACACAACAATACCGGTCACCAATGGTGGAAACATATGTCGAATAGGTCTTAACATTTTTCCAATGTACATTTGAAAAATGCCTCCTATAAAAGCAGCAGTAAAGATTGCTCCAAGACCTAAAGCTTTAAAAGGTAGCATTATTGGGATGAAAGCAAAACTTGTTCCCTGAATAATTGGAAGTCTTGAACCAACTTTTCCAATACCTACGGTTTGTATGATTGTTGCTACTCCAGCAACAAATAAAGCCATTTGAATTAAAAAAATCTTTTGTTCGGGCGTTTGACCAAAAATGCTAGCTATAATTATTGGAACTGTGATATTGCCAGCAAACATGGCTAGCACATGTTGGATACCTAAAGGTAAGGATTGAGAAAAAGGCAGCACTTTATTAGTACCAGTCGCTCCTCTTGTTCCTCCTCTTTTTTTCTTACTCTTTCTAGCCATTAATCCCTCTCAATTCCATAAGCCTATTAAAAATAGAAAGAAATGAAAAGACTAATTTATGTTAAATTCATCTTAAAATTAGGCATATTTATAGAGCATATAATTGAATTATGAGGTACGTACTTATTGCAGTTGTAATATTATCATTAATCATAATCTCATATATTTTTGCTAGCAATCGCTTAGCATATAATAATTGTATGATTCAAGCTAAGTCAGATTATGCCTCTAAAAAAGGGGCAGAACATGTAGCAGCACAATGCAAAGCTTTCATTCTAGAAAAAATAATGGTTAAAAACTAAATTTATGATCTAAAAAGAGTTTTAATTTAATAACCAAAATTTTTATTAATTTGATTTATTAGTGGTTTATTAGAAATAAATAATTTTAAATTTTTTGTAAATAATTCTAGCGTTAGTCTTACATAGCTTTCCCCATCATCTGCCGAAACATGAGGTGTAATTATAAGATTGGGTATTTGCCATAGTTTAGAATTTAGCTCGATAGGTTCTGGGACAAAAACGTCTAGAATAGCCCCAGCTAATTTATTAGTTCTAAGTTTTTCACATAAAACATCATAATCCATTGCAGATTGTCGTCCTATATTTACGATTCCACATGAAGGTTTAAGAAGGTCCAAACGTTTGCGACTAATAAGATTTTTAGTTCCAGGCGTTTCAGGCATTGCAAGATAAAGAATATCTGCTTCAGGTAAAATACTATCAATTTTATCAACGGTTATTACTTTTGAACATCCATCAACTGCTTCGCCTTTTCGATTTACCCCAATAATTTTGGGGCCAAGCGGAGCAAGAAGACGTATCATAGCCCCTCCAAGATTACCTGTGCCAACCACTACAATTGTTTTTCCGGCAATAGGGGTACTGAACAGAGACTCAAATTTTTTATTTTTTTGATTTGATATAATTTTTGGTATGTGGTTATGCAGCATAAGAATGCTCATTAACCCATATTCACCTGCTTTTTTCGAGTGCACCCCACTATTATTAGTTAATATCAATCCTTCAAACATCCAGTTTAAAGGTAACAAATGTTCAACACCCGCAGAAACACAATGAATCCATTTTAAATTTGGAGACACTTTTTTTAGATTTGATGTTGGAAAATTCCATGTAAGTAAAATATCTGAATTTGACATTGATGAATTAAAATTATCTTCATCCCAATCAATAAAAATTTCTACTTTCTCTTTAATTTCTGGAAATTTTTCAAAAGCTTTTTCAAAATGAGAGTTTTTTATTGTAAAAACTTTTTCACCTTCTGCATCAGTTGGAAATGAACCAGCTGCCCAATGATTGTTTTTAACATGGATTTTAATTTTTTTATTATTTTTCAAATTGCACCACTTTTTTCAATATCTTTTAATTGATTTATAATAGATCTGTCACGATCTTTGATAGACATTTTTTCTGCATCGAATTGTAATTTCATAACGGCAGAGCCAATTGATTTAATAAATTTACGATCATCAATATTTCTTTTGGGTATTCTTAAGACTGTATCTTGTCCGTTAGTCTTTATTATATCTCCTTTTTTATGTTGAGGTTGTGGAGGTTCTTTACCTTCTTTCAAACTTTTAATTAATTTTCGAATACGACGTCTGTAAATCATAATTCCATAATCAGTAGGCATTAAATGTTCACCCTTGTGAGCAGTAATAGAGCCCATTCCCTCGACGGCCTCT
>Ga0208700_1000335_pt1 | contig 15154 bp, 26 predicted proteins | sample DeeseametaMP2016_FD_184179 | JGI IMG/M metagenome (GOLD analysis project Ga0208700, IMG submission 184179) | Marine microbial communities from the Deep Pacific Ocean - MP2016 (SPAdes) | ecosystem: Environmental > Aquatic > Marine > Oceanic | place: East of Hawaii, North Pacific Ocean | collected... | reverse complement strand
TATGCTTAGGGTTGTCGCATATCACATGCACAACACCTTTACGTTTGATGATTTTGCATTTTGGGCACATCTTTTTTACTGACGGTCTTACTTTCATCTTATTTTTGTCGATAAACAATTCTTCCACGGTTCAGATCATATGGCGATATTTCCAAGGTTACGACATCACCGGGAAGAATTTTAATGTAATGCATTCTCATTTTTCCTGATACGTGCGCCAAAACCTCATGTTTTTCACCACCAATTTCAACTTCAACCCTAAACATAGCACTAGGTAAAGTTTCAGTGATCACACCGTCAATAGTTATAGGTTTTTCTTTAGCCATTTAATTGACTTCTTGATAAAATTTCTGCACCATTTTCAAGAATAGCTATTGTATGTTCAAAGTGCGCTGAATTATAGCCATCTTTTGTTTTAATAGTCCAACCATCTTCAGCAGTGTAAACTTCTTTCCGCCCACAGTTTATCATCGGCTCAATTGCAAGACACATGCCTTCTTTTAATTCACCACCCATACCCGGAACTCCGTAATTCGGAACCTGAGGATCTTCATGCAGTTGCGTACCAATGCCATGCCCAACCAATTCACGTACGATAGAAAAACCTTTAGGTTCTACAAAAGATTGGATCGCATGACCGATGTCCGACACATGATTACCGGGCTTTGCCTGTTCAATACCAAGCGCAAGCGCTTTTTCTGTGGTTAACATTAAGTCTCGGTTATTATCACTAATATTACCAACGGCAAATGTACGCGCTGAATCACCATAGTATCCGTTCTTTTCCGCACCACAATCGATTCCAACGATTTGACCCTCTGAAAGTTTACTATTAGAAGGAATACCATGTACAACTTCGTCATCTACAGAAATACATAATGTGGCTGGAAATCCCATATATCCTTTAAACGCTGGACGAGCGTTACGAGAACGAATAAATTCCTCAGCTTGCGCATCCAGTTCCAATAATGATACGCCACTAGTTACTTTGGTTGATAGCATATCGAGCGTATCAGCAACAATCTGAGCGCTTTCTGCAATAAGTTTGATTTCTCTCCGTGTTCTCACCCTGACCATTACATACGTCTCCTGCCCCGAATCTTTCCTTTGGAAAGAAAACCGTCATAATGCCGCATAAGTAGATGTGATTCAATCTGTTGCAATGTATCTAGGGCAACACCTACAATAATCAATAGGCTCGTACCACCGAAGAAAGAGGCAAGGTCGTATCCTACATTCATTACGTTCATCAACACAAATGGGAAAACTGCTACTCCAGCGAGAAAAATTGAACCTGGAAGGGTCACTCTTGTCAAAATATTGTCAATATATTCGGCTGTCTTTTTTCCGGGACGCACGCCAGGGATGAAGCCGCCATGCTGCTTGATATTTGATGAAACTTGAACAGGATCAAATGCTATTGCCGTATAAAAATATGTAAAAAATATTATCGTTAAACCAAATACAGTCCAGTAGAATAGATGGTCGAACGAAAACCAGCGTGTTAAACCTTGCATGAATTGGCTTTCAGGAAAAAACATTGCGATTGTACTTGGTATAAACATTACTGATTGTGCAAAAATTATTGGCATTACGCCTGCCGTATTCACACGTAATGGTATATGCGTCGCTTGCCCACCATAGATCTTACGTCCAACAACACGTTTCGCATACTGCACGGGAATTTTCCTTGTACCTTGAGTAAGTCGAACGACAAATGCGATAATTACAAACATGATTACCATTAATATCACTTCTGATAGAATACCTCGGAGACCAGCTCTTATTTGAGTAATCTCACTCAATATTACACTCGGCAGTACCGATACAATTCCTACCATTATTATAAGAGAAATTCCATTGCCAATTCCCCTTTCAGTAATCCTTTCACCAAGCCACATTAAGAGCATAGTCCCCGTCACTATACTTACCATGGCAACAAATTTAAATCCAATGCCAGGGTCTGTAACGACTGCTATGCCGTTACTTGATGTCATTGATTCCAGGAAAATTGTAATGCTGTATGCTTGCAAAATTGAGATACCTACCGTGCCATACCTTGTCAACTGGGTTAACTTCTTCCTTCCTTCTTCGCCTTCTTTCTGTAATCGTTGAAAATAAGGAACCACGCTACCCATTAATTGAAAAATAATCGAAGTAGTTATATATGGCATAATGCCTAATGCAAAAAGTGTAGCTTTTTGGAACGCTCCACCCGCAAACATATTAAATAACCCTAAAAGTGTATTCTGACTTTGCATTGCCCGAAATGCATCCAATAACGCATCACTGTTAATTCCTGGAATTGGAATATGCGCTCCCGCGCGAACTACGATTAGCACGCCTAAAGTGAACAAAATTCTCCCTCTAAGCTCAGGTATATTGAACATATTTTTTATTTTTTCAATCACTGGACTTCGATACAACCTCCCGCCCGTTCAATCTTTTCTTTTGCTGATTTGCTAAAGCAACTAGCTGTGACTTTTACCGAGCTTTCGATATTACCATCACCCAAAATTTTGATTGGTTGCAAAGCAGATCGCACCAATCCTTTTTCATGCAATATTTGTGCATCTACGGTCTCTAAACCAAGCTCATTAATGGCTTGTAGGTTCACCACCTGATATGTCTTACGAAATAGAGAATTAGAAAAACCTCTTTTAGGTAAACGTCTATGGATCGGCATTTGTCCACCTTCAAACCATGAACGGTTTTTGCTACCACTTCTGGCATGGTATCCTTTTTCACCTCTGCCGGCTGTACGCCCTAGCCCTGAGCCATGTCCCCGACCAGACCGTTTTTTACTCTGAGTCGCACCGATACTTGGCTTTAAAGAATGTAGTTTCATTATTTATCTTCTACTCTAACAAGATATTCAATTTTCTTTATCATGCCCCTTATAGCTGGATTATCGGGCAATTCTACAGTTTGATTCATTTTTTTAAAACCCATCGCATCCAACGTAGCTTTTGCTTTTTTCTTATAGCCAATCCTGCTCTTAACCTGCGTAATTTTCAGCGTATTTTGTTTTGTTTTGACCATATCAGCTGAATACATCTTTTACTTTTACACCACGCTTATTTGCAATATTAACAGCATCCTGCAAATTCTCCAGTGCATTAATTGTCGCCCGAACAATATTCATAGGATTACTAGATCCATATCTTTTAGTCAGAATATTATTTACGCCAACTTGTTCCATTACGGCACGCACTGGAGCACCAGCAATAATTCCCGTACCTGGTGCAGCAGGTTTTAATAAAACCCTACTGGCTCCATACTTACCAACAATTTTATGGGGAATAGTACCATTAATGATGGTTGATTTGAAGATATTCCGTTTTGCTTTATCCTTAGCTTTCGCAATACTAGATATAACTTCATTAGCCTTGCCTAGTCCAACACCGACATGACCCATACCATCACCAACGACAACTATAGTAGAGAAACTAAATCTTTTACCTCTAGACGTGACCTTTGCAACACGATTGATACGTACAACTGCTTCTTCTTTAAGGTCTAATTCTGCTGGATTAATTATTGGCAACTTTTTCTCCTATACTAAAATTTTAACCCTGTTTTCCGCGCCGTATCAGCCATTGCCCGAACCCGACCTGTATAAGGGTAACCATTTCGATCAAACCAAACTTCTTTAATTTTCTTTTCTTTGGCTTTCTTTGCAATTGCCGCCCCAACAATTTTACTTTGCTCAGTCTTATCGCTCGCCTTATCAATATCAGCTCTAATACTTTTGTCAGAGGATGAGACAGCTACTAGTGTTTTACCAGTTAAATCATCAATTATCTGAGCTTGTATATTTTTTAAACTGCGACTTACCACCAGTCTGGGGCAATCAGGCATTTCGTTAATTTTGCGCTTACTGCGGTTTCTGCGACGCAAAGTCCTGGCTTTTATTTTTGTTAACTTGCTCAATCTTCACCTCCACCAACAGTCTTTCCTTGCTTGGATCTAACATACTCACCTTTATAACGAATGCCTTTTCCTTTATATGGTTCTGGCTTCCTAAATGACCTAATCTTGGCAGAGACTTCACCAACTAACTGCTTGTCAATGCCAGATACTTTTATTTCGGTACGATTTGCTGTTATTGAAATTCCTTCAGGGGGATCAAAATGAATTTCATGAGAAAATCCTAAAGTAAGTATTAATCGATTACCCTGCACTTTTGCTTGATACCCAATTCCATGAATTTCCAGTTCTTTTTCAAATCCATCTAAAACACCAATAATACCGTTATACAAGATCATGCGGGTCGTACCATGCAAGGATCGATGGCCACGATTATCAGATGGTCTTGTAACACTTAAAAAACCATCTTCAACATGCAAAACCATATCTTTATGAAAATCGATGTCCATAGAACCCTTAGGTCCTTTCACAGTTACCAAGTTTTCCTTGACGTCTATGTTGACGCCTTCAGGTATTGAAATTGGTTGTTTTCCTATTCTTGACATTCAATTACCATACATTACATATAATTTCGCCGCCGACCCTTAATTTTTTAGCAACTTTGTTTGAAATCACACCTTTTGAAGTAGATAGTATTGAGATACCAAGACCATCAAGTACACGAGGTATTTTTGAACATTCTACATAAACTCGATACCCTGGCTTACTGATCCTGTTTATTCTGGTAATTACAGGTTTACCTTGATAATCATATTTGAGGAATATTCGAATGAATTCAATGAAACCATCTTTAATGAACAAGAAATCTTCTATATAGTTTTCTTCTTTAAGAATAAATACAATTCGTTTTTTCATTTTTGAAGAAGGAACATCGACCCAGCGCTTATTAACAGCTAGTCCATTACGAATACGAGTGAGTAAATCTGCTGTAGGATCGGTCATTGTCATATCACATTTCTCCTCTACCAACTCGCTTTTGTTACACCAGGTATTTCACCTTTTAGGGCCATTTCTCGGAAACAAATCCTACATAAACCAAATTTCCGCATAAACCCAGCAGGACGTCCACAGTTGAAACACCGATTGTAACCCCTTGTTGAGAATTTTGGTTTTCTTTTGGATTTATATATTAAAGATTTTTTAGCCATTAGGCCGCCTCAATAGTTTCTTCTGATTTTCGCGGCTTGTCAATTAAAGGAAATCCAAATTCTTTTAGCAGCCAATAGGCCTCATCATCACTGGTCGCGGTAGTGGTAATATTAATATCCATACCTCGTATACTATCAATCTTGTCATAATTAATTTCAGTGAAAATTATTTGCTCTTTTACACCAAAATTAAAATTACCTCTCCTATCGAAAGATTTGAATGAAAGTCCCCTAAAATCCCTTGTTCTGGGCAAGGCCACAGCTATTAAACGTTCTAAGAATTCATACATTCGTTTGCCGCGCATTGTCACTTTACAACCCACAGGAAATCCTTTACGAACCTTAAAATTTGAAATATCTTTTCTTGAAAGAGTAACTACAGGCTTTTGGCCAGAAATCATTGTAAGCTCATCAACTGCGCTTTCAAGAGCTTTTGGATTCACTTTTGCGTCACCAACACCCATATTTATCGATATCGTGGTTAGCTTGGGGACTTCCATGATATTCTTATAACTAAATCTTTTTGTCAAACTGGGTATTACCTCATCTAAATATCTCTTATGTAGATTTGGCATATAGCCAACAGCTTTTGACTGTATAGTTTTCTTTTTAGTCTTGCTATCTTTATTCTTAACTGTTTTACGTTCTTTCGCCATAATTATAACTCAATTTCTTCGCCGGTCTTTTTACCGATCCTCACTTTTGATCCATCGTCAAGTACTTTAAAGCCTATGCGGGTAGTTTGACCTTTTTGAACTAGCATAAGATTTGATAAGTGGATTGGTGCTTCTTTTTCTGTATATCCGCCACTGGGATTACCTTGAGTAGGACGTACTGCCCGTTTAATAAAATTCACACCTTCAACTATAGCTTTGTTATCCTTAGGAAAAACGAAAAGTATCTTTCCTTCTGAACCTTTGTGATTACCTTTAATTACACGAACTGTCATTCCTTTACGAATGCGCATTACATTACCTCCGGGGCCATTGATACAATTTTCATATAACCACTATCACGCAATTCTCGAGCGACAGGTCCGAAAATTCTAGTACCTATTGGTTCTCCTGCGCTCGTTAATAATACTGCAGCATTATCATCAAATCTAATGTATGAACCATCTCTACGTCTTACTTCTTTTCTAGTGCGAACAACAACTGCGCGGGTTACATCACCCTTTTTTACCGTGCCACCAGGAATAGCATTTTTTACCGTAACCACGATTAAATCACCTATAGAAGCATAGCGACGCTTAGAACCGCCTAAGATCTTGAAGCACAAAACCTCTTTCGCTCCGGAATTGTCTGCAACCTTTAGTCTTGTTTCTTGTTGTATCATAAAATTTATCCAAATCTAATTGTTTACCTAAGAACCTTACTTACTTGCCAACGTTTATTTTTACTTTTGGGAGGAATAGCTGATATTTCAACAATATTACCTGCTTTTGCATCAACTGAACCCAAGTGGGCAAGATATTTCTTCGATCGTTTCACATATTTACCATATACCGGATGGGGAACCTTTTTAGTAACCTTTACGACAACAGTTTTATCCATTTTGTCGCTTACAATTTCACCCATCAATTTTTGTCTTTTACGCGTATCCGACACTTTAATAGTTATCCCCTTCTTCAGTACGTATACTTAGTTCGTATTCTTTTAGTAATGTTTTTACCTGTGCAATTTCCTTTTTAACATGCTTAATTTGTACGGGATTCTCTAATTGCTGTAGAGCCTTCTGAAAACGAAAATTTTGCAAGGATTCTAAGTCATCTTGTAGTTTTGTTTCCAATTCGGGAACTGTCATTTCAGTTAATTCACTTTTTCTCATAATGTTTAACTGTCCCTCCGTACAGCAAACCTTGTTTTAATCGGCAGTTTATGCCCCGCATTACGAAATCCTTCTTCAGCCTCTTGTTTGCTCACTCCTTCAACTTCGAATAATATTCGTCCAGGTTTCACAACTGCCACCCAATATTCGGGAGGCCCTTTTCCTTTGCCCATCCGTGTTTCAGCAGGTTTTTTAGTTATAGGTTTATCCGGAAATATTCGAATCCACATTTTCCCCGTTTTACGGACTACCCTGGAAATCGTTATCCGGGCAGATTCAATCTGTCGCGCTGTAATCCAGCCTGCCTCTGTAGCTTTTAAGCCATAACTTCCAAAAGCGACATGACTCCCGCGACTAGCCATCCCTTTTCTATTACCACGATGGTGTCGACGGAATTTTACTTTTTTCGGCTCAAGCATTCTTTTGTGTCCCTAAACAAATCCAAACTTTTATTCCTATGATCCCATATGTTGAGTGTGCTTCAGTGAGCGCATAATCAATATCTGCACGTATGGTATGTAGAGGAATTCTTCCTTCAGCAAACTTTTCACTCCTTGCAATTTCGGCCCCACCAAGTCGTCCAGCTACGTTTACCCTTATACCCTGAGCACCCATTCGCATTGTAGCCTGTATAGCTTTACTCACAACACGCCGATAGGATATTTTCTTTATCAATTGATGTGCTATATTTGCGCCTACCAGTGCAGCGTCTAGTTCTGGCCTCTTGATTTCCGATATATTTATTTGCACTTCTTTTTCAGTCAGTTGCGCTACCTCTGCTTTGAGTCTTGTTACTTCCTCACCACCTTTTCCAATTACAATTCCAGGACGAGCAGTAAAGATTGTTACGGTTACAACCTTACTAGTTCTTCCTATCTCAACTCTTGATATTCCAGCATTTGGAAGGCGATGATTCAAGTATTTTCTTATTTGCACATCTTCTTCCAATTCGCTTGGAAAATTTGCACCAGCAAACCAATTAGACCTCCAATTCTTATTAACTGAAAGTCGGAACCCTATTGGATGTGTCTTTTGACCCAAATTACCTCCCTTGTGATTCGTCACTCACCACAATGGTCAAATGGCTTGTTGGTTTATTTAGCCTAGATATTCTGCCCATAGATGCAGCACGAAATCGTTTTAGGAATGGACCACCGTTAGCATATGCCTCTTTTATAATTAATGAATCTGGATCCATATTTAAATCCTCATTTACTTGCATCAAATTTGCTACAGCTGAACGAACCGTTTTCTCAATAACGTTTGATGCCTTTAGAGGAGAGAAATGAAGGTAATCTAAAGCATTACCCACATGCTTCCCTCTGATTTCATCCAAAACAATACGTATTTTTCTGGGAGACTGTCTTATATACTTACTTATAGACTTCGCTTTCATACTCAACTCTTTCTATCACCAGAATGCATTCTAAATGTACGAGTTGGAGCAAATTCACCAAGTTTATGACCAACCATATTTTCTGATATGAAAACCGGAATGAATTTATTTCCATTATGCACCGCAATAGTATGTCCAACAAAATCAGGTGTAACCATAGATCGCCGTGACCATGTTTTGATGACCTTTTTCTTTTTACTATCTTTCATGGCAATCAACTTTTTCTCCAGTTTTTGATCAACATACGGACCTTTTTTTAATGACCGGGCCATCTATTTTCTCCGCTTCACTATGTGAGCATTTGATTTTTTATTGCGCTTACGCGTCTTGTAACCCTTGGTCGGTTTACCCCAAGGTGTACACGGATGTCTTCCACCAGATGATTTACCTTCACCTCCACCCATTGGGTGATCAACTGGATTCATTGCTACGCCTCTTACCGATGGCCTACGCCCTAGCCAACGTGTTCGACCTGCTTTTCCGCTGACAATTTGCTCATGTGATTTATTACCGACTTCACCAATTACTGCATAACACTCAGACTGAACTAATCTTATTTCGCCAGAAGGTAATTTTAATGTTGTAAAACCACCATCATGTGCCATCACCTGCGCACCAGTCCCCGCTGAGCGAACCATTTGACCGCCTTTACCGGGAGTCATTTCAACATTGTGAACAGTCAAACCTGTGGGGATATTCTTTAAGTGCAATGCATTACCAATTTTTAGTTTTGCGGAAGGCGAAGAAACAACCTGATCACCGACTTTTAGTCTAAATGGTGATAATATATATCTTTTCTCACCATCAGCATAATGTAATAAGGCAATATTTGCCGAACGATTTGGGTCATATTCGATGGTTGCAACTGTAGCTACTATATCAGTTTTATCTCTTTTAAAATCAATTACACGATATCTGCGCCGATGGCCGCCACCACGATGCCGCACTGTTATACGTCCTTTGTTATTCCTTCCACCAGATTTTCTTAGTGCTTTGGTAAGCTGTTTCTCTGGTTGTGTAGCGGTGATCTCCGCAAAATCAGATCGCGTAGCAAAGCGATTACCTGATGTAGTAGGCTTTATAGTCCTTATACCCATCGATTAGACTCCAGACTCACCTCTAATTAGATCAATGCTATAACCCTCTATTAACGTAATTATAGCCTTTTTCCAACCTGATCTTTTCCCCCGCGTACGGATCGTACGACCACCACTTTTCATGGTCATCTCTTTCAATTTACCCTGCCGATTCATTGTAGCAACTTTCTCTACTTTAACATCAAACTTTTGCTCTACTGCAGACTTAATTTCAATTTTATTCGAGGATGATTTAACCTGGAAAGCATATTTTCGTTCAATTTCTTCTAATTGACTCATTTTTTCGGTGAATAACGGTCGGATAATTATAGAATTATAATTTGCCATTATTTGTCCGCCAATCCATCATTTAGCATTTTTAAACCTTTCTGGTCGAATAAAATTACCTCGGAGTCAAGAAGGTCATAGGTGCTCGCCGTCATAGCATCTAATAAAGCTATATTTGGTATATTTCTCATCGATAGAATCAAATCATCAGTTAGATCACCCGTTAATATTAAAATTTTCTTTTCTTGTACATCCAGATTGACCAAAAGGTCTTTTATCTTCTTTGTTTTTGGTTCATCAATGCCGAATTCATTTAACACAATAATTTGTTCATTTTGCAATTTCTCGGATAATATAGACCGACGCGCTAAACGCTTGATTTTTTTTGGTAACTTATATTCGTATTGATGTGGCTGTGGACCAAATACTGTTCCACCTCCGCGCCAAAGAGGCGAGCGAATTGTTCCAGCGCGTGCGACACCTCTGCCTTTTTGTCTCCATGGTTTTCTGCCTCCGCCACGCACCATCCCTCTGGACTTACTCCCATGAGTGCCTTGGCGGCTATTTGCCATCTCAGATAAAACTGCTCTATGTACAGCATCCTTATTAGGCTTTACATCAAAAACTGATGCGTCAACCTTTATTTTTGATGCCTTATTACCGTTTGCCTTTACTACTTTTAGTTCCATTATTACTTTTTAATAATTATAATCCCATTATTGGCGCCTGGAATTGCCCCCTTCAAAAACAGCTGATTATTATCTAAGTCAACTTTTACCACACTGAGATTCTCAATTGTTTTCTTCTTATTTCCATATTGACCTGCCATACGCATACCTTTAAAAACCCTTGACGGATCAGAAGCTTGACCAATTGAACCAGGCGCTCTTAGATACTCACGTTGACCATGTGTGACCGGACCTTTTGAAAAGCCATGGCGCTTTATTACACCTGAAAAACCACGCCCTTTTGATGTACCCGTTACGTTAACAATATCGCCCTCGCGAAATAATGAAGCATCAAACACCTGTCCCATTTTGTAGTCATAACCTGGTATTGTATCAAATTCCGCTAGCACATCTTTTGGAGACAAACTTGCTTTTTTATAATGGCCTTTCATTGGTTTGGTCGTATGTTTATCCTTTTTGTCTCCATATCCAACCTGGACAGCATCATATCCATCATTTTCTAAAGTTTTAATCTGCGTTACCATGCATGGACCTGCCTCAATAATTGTGACAGGCACCACCAAGCCACCATCGTCAAACACTTGCGTCATACCTAATTTTTTAGCTATTAATCCGCGCATTATTACACCTTAATCTCAATGTCTACACCCGCAGGTAAATCTAATTTCATTAGAGATTCAACTGTTTTTGGTGTCGAATTAAGAATATCCACTATACGCTTGTGAATTTTTGTCTGAAATTGTTCTCGAGATTTTTTATTTACAAACGGTGAGCGTAAGACTGTATAAACAGTTCTTCGTGTTGGTAGGGGTATCGGACCAGATATTACCGCTCCAGTGGATTTTGCAGTTTTAACGATCTTTTCAGTGGATTTATCCAATAGAGAATGGTCGTATGCTTTTAAACTAATTCTTATTACCTGGCTAGCCATATCTTACCCTTATTCCTTAATTTCAGTAACCACACCAGCACCGACAGTCCGACCACCTTCTCGAATCGCAAATCGCAATTCCTTATCCATCGCTATACTGGTAATCAATTCCACATCCATCTCCACATTGTCTCCCGGCATTACCATCTCCGTACCCTCAGGCAGCGTTACCACGCCGGTCACATCTGTCGTACGAAAATAAAACTGCGGACGATAGCCATTGAAAAATGGCGTATGACGACCACCCTCATCTTTCTTCAATACATATACATTCGCCTTAAACTTTGTATGAGGCGTTATACTGCCTGGCTTGGCAACTACCTGACCGCGCTTCAAATCATCCTTATCAACACCGCGAAGTAGTAAACCAGCATTATCACCAGCCTGACCCTGATCAAGGATCTTACGGAACATCTCTACGCCAGTCACAACTGACTTTTCATGCGCATCCATACCGATAATATCGACCTCATCGCCAACATTAATAATACCTCTCTCAATTCGACCAGTACCAACTGTCCCACGACCCGTAATACTAAATACATCCTCCACGGGCATCAGGAAAGGACGATCTATATCACGTTCAGGCTCCGGTATAAAAGAATCGCAAGCTACCATTAACTCAGCAATACATTGCGTCGCGCCTTCATCACTAGGATTATTTAATGCCTCTAATGCACTACCCTTAATAATCGGCGTATCATCACCAGGAAAATCATACTCATTCAGCAAATCGCGCAGTTCCATTTCCACCAATTCAATCAGTTCAGGGTCATCTACCTGATCCGTCTTGTTCATAAATACAACGATACTGGGCACATTTACCTGACGAGCCAATAATACGTGCTCCCGGGTTTGAGGCATCGGACCATCCGCAGCGCTCACCACTAATACTGCACCATCCATCTGCGCTGCACCAGTGATCATATTCTTGATATAATCCGCGTGACCAGGGCAATCTACATGGGCATAGTGACGGTTCTCTGTTTCATACTCTACATGCGCTGTCTGGATCGTAATACCACGCTCACGCTCCTCTGGCGCATTATCAATACTATCAAATGATCGTACCTCACTTAAACCACGGGCACTCAGAATTAGCGTGATCGCAGCTGTCAACGTCGTCTTACCGTGATCAACATGGCCTATAGTGCCAATGTTTACATGCGGCTTCGTTCGCTCAAATTTCGCTTTTGACATTTTATTCTTTCTCTTTAATTAATATAAATCTTCAAAAAACTTTTTCATCGAGCCTACGACCGGACTTGAACCGGTGACCTCTTCCTTACCAAGGAAGCGCTCTACCGACTGAGCTACGCAGGCGTTCACTAGAGCGGGTAATGAGAATCGAACTCACGTAACCAGCTTGGAAGGCTGGTGTTCTACCATTGAACTACACCCGCGTAACGTGGGGAGAGAAGGATTCGAACCTCCGTAGGCGTACGCCGGCAGATTTACAGTCTGCTGCCATTGACCGCTCGGCCATCTCCCCAACAGACATCTTCAATTTTAAAAGAGCAATTTTGTAGAGCCGGCGAAGGGACTCGAACCCCCGACCATCTGATTACAAATCAGACGCTCTACCAGCTGAGCTACACCGGCAAAAAAAGGTTCAAATTTGCAAAATATCGTCCCACCCGCTAAATACTAAAAACGCATCGTCTATAATTACGATGCGAGAATAGCCGCGAAAAGTATCAGTAATATTTTTAACAACAAAGCATTTATCGGCTATCGGCATGAAATAATATTTTACTTACTTTAAACTGTAGAAAAATGTGTATAAAAATTTGGATTAATGAGGCTATTTCTTTGATCTAACTTTAGGACCGCTAGGACTGTCTGCGACTAACCATCCTTCCTGATACAATTGATTTCGTATTTTATCCGCTGTTTTCCAGTCTTGTTTTAAACGGGCCTTTTCACGTTTTTTTATCAAATCGTATATATTCTGAGGAATGCTTTCTGCATCAGGAATTATGGCAAATAGATCGTCAAATTTTTCAATAAAATCAAGCCCGCCATTTATCTGACTGAACTTAAACTCTCCTCTATCAAGTAGTTTATTCATCGATCTTATCCAGCCAAAAAATATAGCAAATGCTTTTGGTGTATCTAAATCATCATCAAGAGCTGCGACAAATTCTTCAAATTCATCAGGTATTGAACTCTCAGTTTGGGTACTGTCCTTTAATTCCAATAATCGCTGTTGAAAATCTGTAATTCGCTGGATGGTCATTCTAGCCTCTTGTTTTTGTTTCAACGAAAAATCCAATTTTGACCGATAGTGTGCACTCAGCAAAGTAAATCGTATTTCTTCCGCCGTAAAACCTTCAGATATTAAATCCGATATTTTATAATAATTTCCAAGTGTTTTACTCATTTTATCGCCTTGAATTTGCAGATACTCTGAGTGCATCCAGTAGTTCACAAATGGCTCTTGTGTCGCGGATACTGATTGGGCTATTTCATTTTCATGATGGGGAAAAATGTTATCCACACCACCACAATGGATATCAAAATGATTCCCTAAGTATTTTATTGACATCGCTGAGCATTCAATATGCCAACCGGGACGACCACGTCCCCAGGGCGATTCCCAATAAATTTTGCCATCATCATCGTCCCGGGCTTTCCATAAAGCAAAATCTTGAGGATTATCTTTAGAATATTCATCATTAATAATTCTCTCATTAGCACGCTGTTGATTCAAATCAATTTGGGTAAGCTGGCCGTAGGAATCATATGCATCCAAACGAAAATATACCGAATGATCTTCCGTCTCATAGGCATATCCATTTTCTTCAAGCGTTTGAATCATTTTTATCATTTCTTCAATATGATCAGTTGCCCGAGGGTATTTATCAGCAGGCAGGATTTTCAGTGATTTAATGTCATTCATGAACTCCTCAGTGTATTTTAACGTCAATTCATTAATCGTAATTTCTTCTGTAATTGCACGTTTTATAGTTTTATCATCTACATCCGTTATATTCATAACGTGATACACTTCATAGCCCTTAAATACCAGAAATCGTTTCAATAGATCTTCAAAAAGAAAAGTACGAAAATTGCCAATATGTGCTGTATCGTATACGGTGGGACCGCAGGTATAAAGTTTTACCGTCCCCGGCGTAATCGGTTCAAATTCGACTTTTTTACGGTTTATTGTGTTGTAAAATCGGGTTGACATGCTTTTTCTTTGGTTTTAGATATCCAGGGTGAATTTGCACAGCTATGGCCTGCTGAATTGCCGCAACTTTTAAAACTAATTTATTTTCATTTTTTACCTTTACAACGATACCCTCCATGCCCTTCAGTGGACCATCTACAACTTTTACTTCATCGCCTTTAACAAAGTATTCAACCTGCTCAACTGTAAATCCTCCATCAATCATGCTTTTTATATTTTGTATTATTTCATCGGGTATGGTAGAAATATTACCCTGAAATTTGACTATATGATGTACACCTATTGTCCGTAAAATATATAAACTATTCTTCAATTCAATTTTTGCAAACACATAACTGCGAAATAACGGGAATTCCACCCACCGTTTTCTATCACTCCACTGCCTGCGTTCTTTAAGTATTGGGCAATAGGCCTCAATCTTTTTCTTTTCTAATTCCTGGATCACTACTTTTTCGTGACGAGATTTCGTGTATACTGCAATCCATTTTTCCATCATTCACTCCATGCTTGAAGAACTATACATTCAATTAAATCATTGAAAGATAATCCTGCTGCTTTTGCAGTTATAGGAGCCAAACTAGTATCCGTCATACCTGGCAATGTATTCATTTCTAAGAACCATAAATTATCTTCATGATCAAGGCGAAAATCAGCTCGAGAATAATGTCTGCATTTC
>Ga0208700_1000333_pt1 | contig 15348 bp, 15 predicted proteins | sample DeeseametaMP2016_FD_184179 | JGI IMG/M metagenome (GOLD analysis project Ga0208700, IMG submission 184179) | Marine microbial communities from the Deep Pacific Ocean - MP2016 (SPAdes) | ecosystem: Environmental > Aquatic > Marine > Oceanic | place: East of Hawaii, North Pacific Ocean | collected... | reverse complement strand
TCAAAGCAACACTTGCAGTACCAGCTTTTTTGCTTCCGGAAAGCGTTCAGTCCATTTCCGTACTTGATTAGCGAATGCCTCTGCTTGTTCCGGTGCAGAAGCTGCAAAACGTTCCGGATCATTCAGCACTGCTTCTATTTCCTGCAAATCCAAAGGAACCCGTTCATCATCTGCAAGTCGCTGCGATAAATCATTTTCACCAAGATCTCCGTTCCTCAAGGCATCCGCGACGGCAACCGCGTTTTCCTTGATCGCCTCATGCACACTTTCTCGTCCACCACCTTTGCGCACTGCTTCCATCAGCAATGTGGTAGAGGCCAAAAACGGTAGATACTGCTGCAGTTCCTGTGCAATCGCGGCTTCAAAAAACCCCATTTCGCTCAGCACAGTAAGGGCCGCTTCAAGTTGTCCGTCAGACGCGAAAAAAGCCCCGGGAAGTGCCACACGCCGAACTACTGAACACGAAACATCCCCCTCATTCCACTGATCACCGCTCAATCCGGAAAGCATCGTGCCGTAACCGTTTAGTATTTGGTGAAAACCGTTGATTCGTTCTGAAGTGCGGGCGTTCATTTTATGGGGCATTGCGGAAGAGCCAACCTGTCCCTGCTGAAATCCTTCACTGGCTAAACCCTGTCCTGCCATCAAACGCAAAGTCTTCGCAAAACTCGAAATTCCGGAACTGAGTGCAATCAACGCACGCACGGTTTCCACATCCAGGCTGCGCGGATAAACCTGACCCACCGCATTGAAAGACGCACTGCAATCTAAATGCTCCAGTACTTGTTCACCAAGCTCTTGCACCTTTTTTTTATCTCCGTTCATCAAAACCAATTGATCAAGTCTTGTTCCAACAGCTCCCTGCAAGCCGCGCAAAGGATAATTTTCAATCAGGTGATCGAGCCGCCCAAGCCCGAACATTATTTCCTCTCCGAACATGGCTAGCCGTTTGCCCAAAGTTATCGGCTGTGCAGGAACATTGTGGGTGCGTCCAACGAGCATTATGTCTTTGGTGCGTAAGCTCCAATCAGCCAACTGATGCAATACCGCCACAGCTTTGCTTCTTACTAAACGCAGAGAACGGAGAATTTGCAGTTGTTCCACATTATCCGTTAAATCGCGACTGGTAAGCCCTTTGTGAATGTGCTCGTATCCGGCCAATTCACAAAATTCTTCAATTCTGGATTTTACATCATGCCGCAGTTTTTGTTCACGCTGCGAAATGCTTTCAAGGTCAATTTTATCCCGGACATTTTCATACGCCGCAATCGCAGCCTCAGGTATATCAACTCCCAATTTACGTTGTGCCTTCATCACTGCAATCCAGAATTCTCGTTCAAGACGTACTTTTCCTTCTGGAGACCAGATTGAGGTGATTTCAGGACTGGCATAACGTGATGCAAGAATATCAGGAATCATTTCAATGTGATGAATGGTGGTTATAGATTAGTGTTTTATAACTCAGATTTTTACGGAAAATCATAGATAATTATCCGCGGCAATCAGCGAAAATCAGTTGAATTCAAGTTTTTTTGTTGCTTTTGTAGAAATCACAAACCAACTTTGTTACGTACACGATCAGTAACTTGCCTGGCAATGACGCGCGCTTTGTCACGTCCGGATTCGAGGATACCATCTAACTTTGCCTGGTCGTTCCGTATTTGCTGATAAATTTCACGTGGTTCATGAAGTTCAGCATTAAGTTTCTCGAAGCAAAGCTGTTTCGCTTCACCATAGCCCATATCTCCTGCACGGTATCGTTCGGCTAAGGCTTCCTGATCTGCTTTATCTGCAAAACACTTGAAAAGAGCAAACACACTGCACGCCTCTGGATCTTTAGCTTCATCCACTGATTTTGAGTCGGTAGTGATTTTCATAATAGCTTTGCGAAATTGTTTTTCCGATGCAAACAAAGGAATTATGTTTCCATAGGATTTGCTCATTTTCCTTCCGTCCAGTCCTGGAATGGTGGCAACATCGTCTGCAATGATTGCTTCGGGGACAACTAAGGCGTCTCCATAAAGATGATTAAAACGGATGGCAAGGTCACGCGTAATTTCGAGATGCTGCCGCTGATCCTGACCCACCGGGACAAAATTTGAGTCATAAATCAGGATATCGCAAGCCATCAAAACCGGATAACAAAATAACCCCATACTGACATCCTGCTCTTTGGATACTGCATCCTTATAGGCATGTGCCCGTTCCATCATACCCTTTGATGTAATACAGGAAAGGATCCAGGTCAGTTCAGTAACTTCCGGAATGTCAGATTGTCGAAAAAATGCGTGATTCTCAAAGTCCATGCCCAGTGCTGCGAAAATGGCTGTGAGATCGTTTGTGTATTCCCTTAGTTTCTCGGGATCACGAGTGGAGGTAAGAGCATGATAATCGGCGATAAAGTAAAACGTCTCGTGCGTTTTCTGTAATTGTATCGCCGGTTTTATCATTCCCAGATAGTTTCCTAAATGGGGAGTACCGGTAGGTTTTATTCCGGAAAGTGAACGGGGTTTAGCGCCCATATCTCAAACAGAAGCAGATACTGCTGCATCGTCCGCAATAACGCTGATATATTTGCGCTTATGTTTTCCGCTTCCTTTTTTAATGAACTGGACATGTCCAGAGACCTTTGAAAACAAAGTAAAATCTCTCCCGGTACCAACATTCAAACCTGCGTGAAAAGTAGAACCAACTTGACGTACCAGAATGTTTCCGGCTTTAACAAGTTCTCCGCCAAACTTTTTCACTCCCCGTCTTTGTCCTTGTGAGTCACGTCCATTGCGACTGCTGCCGAAAGCTTTTTTATGTGCCATTGTTTTTTTACAGGCTAGAGGTTACTTGTCAGCAGCTTTTTTAGCTGTAGTTTTTTTAGGTGCAGCCTTTTTGGCAGCAGCTTTTACAGGTGCAGCCTTTTTAGCAGCAACTTTTACAGGTGCAGCTTTTTTGGCTGGAGTTTTATTAGCCGTGTCTTTTTCTGCAGTTATCTTTTCCGGCAATGATTTTTTGGCTGCAGGAGCCTTGGCACTGATTTTATCAATTTTTACCAGTGTGTGTGCCTGGCGGTGACCATATTTTCTGCGATAAGTTTTTCGACGCTTACGTTTAAAAACGATAACTTTTTGGTCTTTTCCATGCTGCAGTATTGTGCCCTGAACCTTTGCTCCAACTATTACCGGTTTCCCAAATTTCAGTTCACTCTCTTCTCCTCCTATGGCCAGCACCTGATCTGTTTCAAAAGCATCTCCCGGTTCTGCACTAATCCGGGCCAAACGAATAGTTTCGCCTTGAGCTACACGGTACTGCTTTCCATCTGTACGTATAATTGCAAACATTTTCCTGTTCTCAGAGTATAAAGTGATTTATATGATAACCTGTAATTATAACTCAAAAGTTAACTTGAAATCAAGCTTTTTCATAAAATTTTCTACCAAAAATTCTTCTTCTGGGTTTTTTATCGTCTTGAACAGTGACGTGTGCTAACATTAGTTTTTATTTTGAGAAACTGATTATATCAAGAATGGAGCAAAATGAATAATAATTATTGGAAATCTTGCGGCAGCTACACAGACATTAATTTCGAAAAATCAAATGAAGGTATTGCTAAAATAACCATCAACCGTCCTGAAGTTCGTAATGCATTTCGTCCACTGACAGTCCGCGAAATGCGTGCAGCCTTGAATGACGCGCGGGAAGACACAAAAATCGGAGTAATAATTTTAACAGGTGAAGGTGAAAAAGCTTTTTGTTCCGGAGGTGATCAACGTATACGCGGCTCTGCCGGTTATGAAGACAGCGAAACCGGACATCTGCGTCTCAATATTTTAGATTTTCAGCGGGAAATCAGAACCTGTCCAAAACCTGTTGTAGCAATGGTTGCAGGATATGCCATTGGCGGCGGACATGTTTTGCATGTGATGTGTGATTTGACTATTGCAGCCGATAACGCAATTTTTGGGCAAACCGGACCTAAGGTCGGTTCCTTCGACGGAGGTTATGGTTCCAGCTATCTGGCTCGAATTGTAGGACAGAAAAAGGCCCGCGAAATCTGGTTTTTATGCCGCCAATATACTGCACAGCAAGCTTTGGAAATGGGAATGGTTAACACAGTCGTTCCCCTGGAAAAACTTGAAGAAGAAACACTGCAGTGGTCACGGGAAATGCTGCAGCATTCGCCGATGGCATTACGCTGTTTAAAGTCGGCACTTAATGCAGACTGTGACGGTCAAGCCGGTTTACAGGAATTGGCTGGAAACGCAACCATGCTTTTTTATATGTCTGAGGAGGGACAGGAAGGACGCAATGCCTACCTGGAAAAGCGCAAACCGGATTTCAGCAAATTCACCCGCTATCCATGAGTTGTCCCTGGTTTTCTTAACGGGGTCCATGCTAATTTGTTTAAATAAGACTTTGTAGTGAACATTTCTAATTATTTACGGGTCTGGCTGTCGGCAATTCGTCCAAAAACTTTGGGTGCAGCCGTTTCTCCAATATTGATCGGCACCGCAATGGCTTTTGGAGAGGGAAAGGGACATGCACTTGCAGCCTTGGCAGCACTTTTGGGTGCACTGCTGATTCAAATCGGCACGAACTTTTCCAACGATTATTTTGACTATATCAAGGGTGCAGACACCGAGGAACGTCTTGGTCCCGTCCGTGTGACACAATCAGGACAAGTCAGACCAAAAACAATGCTCTGGAATTTTGTGATGGTTTTTGGACTGGCTACTTTGGTGGGAATTTATCTTGTTTTTCGGGGCGGCTGGCCTATTGTTATAATCGGGATACTTTCAATTGCTTCAGGAATACTATACACAGGTGGGCCATGGCCGCTTGGTTATTTGGGTCTTGGAGATTTATTTGTACTAATTTTTTTTGGTCCTGTTGCAGTAGGCGGAACCTTTTATGTGCAAACACTTGAAATTACACCAGTAGTTATTATTGCAGGACTCGGTCCCGGACTATTAGCTACAGCACTCCTTGCCGTTAACAATTTACGTGACGAACCAACGGATAAGAAAGTTGGGAAACTTACCTTAGCTGTCCGTTTTGGCACCACCTTCGCTCGAGCAGAATATCTGGCAGCCCTTGTGTTTTCAGCAGTGATTCCTTTCATTTTAGCTTTTTGGACGGAAACACATTGGTATGCTTGTATTTCTGCACTGATAATTATTCCTGGCTTCTCTTCAATTCGTCAAATTATTTCCGGAGTAAAAGGCAGTGAACTGAATATAACTTTGGCCTCCACCGGAAAACTCATCCTAATCTATGGAATTCTTTTTTCCCTGGGATGGTGGATTGGATAAAAATGAGCCTTTGCCGTTGGAAACTTTTTCATTATTCTCTCCCATTAACAGAACCTCTGTACCTGCTTGGACATGAAATGCATGAGCGTACGGGTTTGATTCTTCGACTTCACGATGAAAATGACGGCACCTCAGTTGGTGACAATTATAGTGAGGGAGAGATTGCTCCGCTCCCAGGTATGCATCCGGAAACTCTGTCAGAGGCTGAAAACCAAATCGGGGATTATCTTTCCGGTAATTTCCTTCCAGTCACTTGTTCTGCAGCTCTTTTTGGGTCCGTTAATTTTGGTTTAGACATGGCTCTAAGAGCCATGTTTCAAAGTCCCAATGTTTCAAAGTTTCATAGATTCAAAAAAACGGCAGGGAATAATCCCAAACCCTCAAAAATTGATTTTACAGGACAGATATTTCCAGTGAATGGTCTGGCGGTTGGTTCCGGAACTGTACTTGAAATGGAATGTGAAGAACTTCGAAATGGTGGATTCAAGGCGGTAAAATTAAAAGTTGGACAATTAACAATCCTGCAAGACATTGTGCGAGTCAGACTTGCTCGAAAAATTCTGGGTAATGAAATAGCACTGCGCCTTGATGCAAACCGAGCCTGGGAATGGGAGGATGCCGTAAAATTTGCAGAGGCGGTGCAGGATTTTAATATTGAATACTGCGAAGAACCGTTACTTGACAGTAACAAACTGGAACAACTCCATCTACAAACTGGAATGCCCCTCGCTCTTGATGAAACACTTTGGTATGCTCCAACTCCAAAATCTGATGCCCCAGCCAAACACGTATCGTTATCCGGAATCAGGGCCTTGATTTTAAAGCCCGGTATTTTGGGTGGTTGGAACAACACAAAAATGTGGATCGAACATGCACAAAAAAACGGTATCCACTGTGTTTTGAGCAGTTGTTTTGAAAGTGGTCTGGGTTTGAACTGGATTGCTTTTATGGCAAATGAACTCTTGTCTGAACAGTTTCCAGCAGGTTTGGATACTTCAAAATGGTTTGAGCAGGATTTGATTGAACCTCGGTTTTTAATACAAAACGGGAATTATGTTTTTCCTGACTCGTGGCCAAAATCCAAAGATACTTTTTTGGAAATAATTTCCGAAGGTACTTGCGAAATTGGAGACTTGGACTGATGTTTGACGTTAATCCAAATATACTGAATCAAGTTCTGGAGCATTACGAAAATCAACCATTTTTGATCTCTGAAAAACGTTCCTGGACTTTTGCAGACTTCATGAGTGAAGCACGTCTTTTGAGTGATTCCCTGATGGCAGAATCACAACAGCGTGTCTATCTAAGTTCAGAAAATCCTGAAAACCTGCTCAAATCAATGTTGGCTTTGTGGATGCGCGGTGCAGTAGCGGTTCCATTAAATCCACAAATACCGGAAAAACAAAAAATGGAGATGTTACAGAAAATCGGCTGTACTTTTAGTTACACAGAATTACTGCACGAATTCAAATCTCACCCTACACCTGAAAATTCGTTACAACCAAACCCTGTTGGAAATTCCGACGCTGTTGCTGGTAAGGAGGTAAACTCAATAAATCCGAAAGACTGGGCCACGATCATTTTTACTTCCGGTAGTACCGGTTCTCCAAAAGCAGTGGTGCATTCGCTGGCCAATCATTTTTACAACGCACTTGGAGCAAATGAGCGAATGCCTCTGAATCCCGGAGATCGTTGGTTGTTGTCGCTGCCGATGTATCATGTAAGCGGATTAGCTATTTTGTTCCGGACTCTGCTTTCTGGTGCGGCAATGGTGATTCCTGCTAAAAATGTATCACTGTCCAAGACACTCCTAAGCCGGAGCGTCACACACCTTTCTCTGGTTCCAACTCAACTTCATCGCTTGCTGCAAACGACAAAAGGAAAAGACGCTTTATGCCAACTCAAGTTGATTTTGCTGGGAGGTGCATCCATTCCTGAAACATTGCTTGAACAATCCTCACAGCTTGGGCTGAACGTGCAAACGACTTACGGTTCCACAGAAATGGCTTCTCAGGTGGCAACCGGAAAAAGCGGGTTTTACCAGGTTTTGCCGTTTCGCGAAGTCCGGATTGCTGCAGATAATGAGGTCGAAGTGCGCGGAAAAATCGTTTTTTTGGGTTACCTGGACGGAACTGGACTGCATCAGCCGTTTGATGAAAACGGCTGGTTTAAAACAGGAGATATAGGTTTCTGGTGTTCCAAAGATCCAAAAAATCAGGGAGATGTGGATTCATTGAAAATTACTGGACGTAAGGACAGCATGTTCATTTCCGGTGGTGAAAATATTCATCCGGAAGAAATAGAAAGAATTTTGCTTCAATTTGGAAAGACCGAACAAGCAGTAGTAGTTGCAGTACAAGACGCAGAATTCGGGGCACGACCAGTAGCTTTTTTAAAAACCAGAGAAGATTTTTCAGAATCTAAATTACAGAAATTTTTGGAAAAACGACTGGCAAAATTTAAAGTTCCGGATTTGTTTTTAGCTTTGCCGGAATTGGTTGAATCTGAAGTAAAGCACAATAGAGTTGAGCTTTCAAAATTCGCTCAGACGCAATTCGACCTGTGGCGGAAGGGAAACACGAAAAACAATGGTAAGACTGCTATTTTTAACCAGTGGCTGAATCAATTTCAACTTGGCTGGATGCGTGTTGCCCTGAGCGAAGAAAGACAGATTTTTTCACTGCTTGATCTCCGGGATAAGGGAAATATGCGGTGTTTGCATCTGCGGGCAAATTCACGCAAGGAAGTAATGGAATGGCTGTTGGCCGCAGAAAATCGGAAATTACTTGAAGTACTGCAAAATGGAAATCAAATGACAAAAACCGGCCTAAAATGGATTCCGGTTCCCGCTAAGAAACGCGGGGCGGTCAAAGAAAGCTTTGAAATCGTCCGGCTTTTAGCCGATGAACTCCCGGAAAACAAAACGCCACTGTACGATGCGCAGGATCGTGGGACAATCAAAACATTATTAATGCCGAAGAAAATACTGATAAAAAAATCGACAGAAATTCTGCAGTCAAACCACTCGGGTCATCTGTCCGCTGCTGCCTTAAAAACTTTTCACTCAGAACCTGAATGTCTTAATTCCCAGGCACCTGTTTTTAAAAAAAAATGGCCCTGGGAATTTCATGAAGCAGTTTTCCAAACCGGAGTATTCCTGCCAAAATTAAACAGCATTTTTTTGCTGCGTTGCCTTTACAGACGCATCGCTTCAGGTTTGCAGTTCCTCGGTTGGAAAGTTCAGTTGATGAGAGGATTGTCATGTAAAGACAATATGGAACATCCATTTTGGGAACTCAGCTTGGAAGCAGAAAAATTAATCGAAAACGAATTGTGCAAGTCCGGTTTGTGTTCCACAAATGATTTTCGACAGGCAAATACACCCAAAATTGAACGTAAACGCCGTGCTGATTTCCAAACAAAATTTGATAACTCGTTCAGTTAAATCAGCAAAAATTTTTTACTGACATCAAGAATATAATAAAACTAAATATTTTTATGTATTTTAGACTTGACAGATCCTGAAAAATCAATACAATAGGCGGCGTTGTTAAGGTCTGTTCCAAATGTATGGGATGGAGTTTTCTATAATGTGTTCAAAAGGAGATTGATATGAGAGCACTTTCAATAATTGCACTGACGCTGACTGCAGTCGGTGCTATGGCGTTCACGGCGACTGCCGGAATCCTAGAAGATGTGAAAGCACGTGGTGTGCTTCGCTGTGTGGTTAGTACCGGTATTGCCGGATTTGCTTATCCGGATGCAGACGGAACCTGGAAGGGTTTCGACATTGATTTCTGCAGGGCTACCGCAGCTGCAGTTTTGGGCGACTCGTCCAAAATTAAAGCAGTTACCTCAACAGGTAAAACACGTTTCACCAAGCTGAATGCCAACGAGGGTGATGTCTTGTGGCGTAACACTACCATCACCTTTTCCCGTGATGTTGGTGTAAAGTTGACCTTTGTTGGTGTCAACTACTACGACGGTCAAGGTTTCATGGTCAATAAGAGCCTTGGTGTCAACAGTGCGAAAGAGTTGGACGGTGCTTCGGTCTGTATCCAAACCGGAACCACCACTGAGTTGAATCTTGCCGATTTCTTCCGTGCAAACAACATGTCATATGAAGCGGTGACTATCGAGAAAAACTCGGAAGCACGTGCAGCTTATCTGTCAGGACGTTGTGACATTTACACAACTGATGCCTCAGGTTTGGCCGCAACCCGCTCTACCTTCCCTAATCCGGGCAATCATAAGATCCTTCCGGAAATCATTTCCAAGGAGCCGTTGGGTCCCGCAGTTCGTCAAGGTGACGATCAATGGGCCGACATTGTCCGCTGGATTTATAATGCGACTGTAACAGCTGAAGAATTAGGTGTTACATCCTCAAACGTGGACAGCATGAAGGGTTCCAATAACCCTGAAATTCTGCGTCTTCTCGGTGTTGAAGGCAGTCAAGGCGAAGAGCTTGGCTTGAGCAAAGACTGGGCTTATCAGGTCATAAAGCAAATGGGAAACTACGGCGAAATCTTCGAGCGCAATATCGGTACAAATACACCGATTGGCTTGGCGCGTGGTTTGAATGACCAATGGAATAAGGGAGGACTTCAGTATTCTCCACCATTCCGTTAATCTTCGTTTTAATTAAACGTTGATTTGAGCGCACATATTCTCCCTTTGAGTATGTGCGCTTTTACGTTCCACACAAGCAATTGATCCCTGAAGTTCAAAGGGAAATTTCACACAATGAGCACACCTGCATCTACTGAAAATCACCCTAATATTTTGTTGCGTTTGTGGCGAGACAAAGACACCCGTTCTGTTTTTATACAAATCATCACGATGGTGATTGTGTTCACTTTTTTGGGGTTAATAATAAATAATGTTGTTATCAATCTGGAAATAGCAGGAAAAGACTTCAGTTTTGGTTTTTTAAATTATCCTGCAGGCTACGATATTACCTTTCAGCCATTCATTTCTTATTCACCCACCGACACCCATTTACGAGCAGCAGCAGTTGGAATTTTAAATACCCTCCTGGTTGCAGTTTCAGGAGTTATAATTGCTTCAATATTGGGCTTCACCATGGGAGTTTTGAGACTTTCAAACAATTGGCTTATCAGCAGGCTTGTCTATGTTTTTCTTGAATTCACAAGGAATGTCCCGGTTCTCTTACACATACTTTTCATCTACAGCATTTTCCTCTACGTTCTTCCTGTTCCAAAAAAAGCAATCAACATCTCAGATACAGTATTTTTAACTAATCGTGGATTTATTTTACCGTCACCGGTTTTTGAGGATGGTTTTGGATTTGTCTGGATTGCACTGCTTGCTGCAATAGCAATTGTGGTATTTTTTGTACGCTGGGAACGCAAGAATCAGGATGCAACCGGTGAGCACTATCCCGTGTTCAGCATTTCCCTGGCCATCCTGTTCGCCTTACCGCTGATTGTATTTTTTATTTCAGGTGCTCCGATGGCATGGGAAATTCCTGCATTGAAAGGCTTCAACTTTAAGGGTGGTACATCAATAAAACCAGAATATATAGCACTCACATTTGCCCTGTCATATTACACTGCCTGTTTCATTGCGGAAATCGTACGTGCAGGAATTTTGGCTATCAGTCGTGGACAAACCGAGGCTGCACTCGCGCTTGGTTTGCTACCAAACCGTTCCCTGCAGCTGGTCGTCATACCGCAGGCACTGCGTGTGATAATACCACCCCTGGCCAGCCAATATCTCAATCTTACCAAAAACTCTTCTTTGGCTATTGCCATTGGTTACATGGATGTAGTAGCAACTGTTGGAGGCATCACCTTGATGCAAACGGGTAAAGAGATGGAGACAATGATAATTGTACTTCTGACTTATTTGTTTTTTTCACTAATTATTTCAGCATTTATGAACTGGTTCAACCGCAGAATGGCGCTGGTTGAACGATAACGCAGATTGAAAGTGAATAATACCACTCCAAAAAATTACCTCCCGGGAACTCATCCGGATTGGCCGCCACCTGTCAGTACCAGCGGACCGCTGGCCTGGGCCAGAAAAAATTTGTTTTCATCGCCCCTGAACACTGTACTGACTATAATGTCTTTCTTGTTGTTATGGTCGATAATACCTCCATTTTTTGAATGGAGTGTTACGAATTCCATCTTCACTGCAGACTCCAGAATACAATGCTGGGATCAGATGGCAGTGCCGGGAGCAGGCGCCTGCTGGGCTTTTATAGATGACCGTTTAGCTCTTTTTACTTATGGTTTTTATCCCGAGCCTTTGCGTTGGCGTGTAAATTTGTCATTTGTGCTGCTGATCCTCGCTATCATTCCTGTACTTTATGAAAAAATGCCCGGCAGAAAATACGGCTTATGGTATTCAGCAATTTTCCCATTCATTACCGGATGGTTGCTGGTCGGAGGTGAAGTCAACGGATTCGGCTTTGAACCTGTAGACACTGACCAGTTTGGCGGTATTTTGCTTACCCTGATTCTAGGTGTAACTGGAATATCTTTTTCGCTGCCGATTGGTATTGCATTGGCTCTTGGACGTCAATCAAAATTGCCGGTGCTGAGAATTATGTGTGTACTTTTCATCGAGTTCATTCGTGGTGTACCTCTGATTACTTTGCTCTTTGTGGCTTCTACAATGCTGGCCTACTTTCTACCTCCCGGAACCAACTTTGATTTACTTTTGCGAGTTCTGATAATGGTGACCCTCTTTGCCTCGGCATACATGGCCGAGGTCATCCGCGGCGGTTTACAGGCAATTTCCAGGGGTCAGCATGAGGCCGGTGATTCACTTGGACTGACATACTGGCAGGCGAATCGGTTGATCGTACTGCCGCAGGCACTAAAAATCTCGATCCCGGGTATAGTAAATACTTTCATTGGACTTTACAAAGATACAACTTTGGTACTGATCATCGGTATGATGGATATCTTGGGTCTGGGGGGGGCTTCATTGGCGGATGTAAAGTGGGCAGGGTTAGCAAACGAGATTTATCTTTTTGTAGCTCTGTATTTTTTCGTCACTTGTTTCAGCATGTCCCGTTACTCACTTTACCTGGAAAAGAAACTGCATACAGGCCATTAAAAGTTAAAAATTAAAACCCAATAATTTCTCATGTCTACAATAGCCGATACTAAAACAAGTGAAACGGAAATCATGATTTCCATTGATTCAATGCACAAGTGGTTCGATGACTTTCATGTTCTCAAGAACATTAACCTGGAAGTTAAACGTGGTGAAAAGGTTGTCATCTGCGGACCATCCGGTTCCGGAAAATCTACTCTCATCCGTTGCATTAACAGACTTGAAGAACACCAGCAGGGAAGTATTGTGGTTGACGGTACAGAACTGACAAATGATCTCAAAAATATCGAAATCGTACGCTCAGAAGTAGGTATGGTATTTCAGCATTTTAATTTGTTTCCACACCTGACTGCTCTTGAAAACTGTACGCTTGCTCTGATTTGGGTCAGAAAAACCTCAAAGGCCGAAGCGGAAAAAACAGCCATGGAATTTCTGGAAAGAGTGAAAATCCCTGAACAGGCTAATAAATTTCCCGGTCAGCTTTCAGGTGGTCAGCAACAGCGTGTTGCAATTGCCCGCTCCTTGTGCATGAATCCCAGAATAATGCTTTTTGACGAACCGACTTCAGCTCTTGATCCTGAAATGATCAAGGAAGTTCTGGACGTAATGATTGAACTTGCAAACAGTGGAATAACAATGCTGGTTGTGACCCACGAAATGGGATTTGCAACAGCAGTTGGGGATTGCGTTATTTTTATGGACGAGGGAGAAATTATTGAAAAAAACAACCCAAAGGATTTCTTTAATAACCCACAACACGACAGGACAAAGCTTTTTTTGAGCCAGATACTTTAACAGAAATTAGACAATCAACTTTTTGGGAAACCCGCTCAGGGAACTTTCAGGAGATTTTAGTTGAAAAAAGAAATCGTGCTCCAGAGAGTGTTTGCAGTATTGCTTTTGCTGGTAAGTAGTGTTCAATTTGTGCAAGCTCGTCACAAGTGTTACAAAGTCCCGGCACCACCTGGAATAGTTGGCATTATCAGCATACCGATTCTTATTCCTTTTGGGAGCACGATGGCTGCGGCACGCTCCTCCGAAACATCAGGTTGTGCTGGTGGACATCCATCAGAAAATTTCTATAAGCCAAAGAACAAACGTGTTGCTTTGTTCCTCAAAGATAATTTTTTGCAAGTCCGTGAGGAGAGTGCTCAAGGACAAGGACTTCATCTGGATGCACTTGCTCAGTTGGCTGGATGTTCCATCGAACATGCTGAATTTGGCAGGATAATTCAAAATAATTATTCCCAAATTTTTGGCGCAGGCTTATTATCACAAAATGCCGATAATTCTGAAAACATAACAAAACGAACCACCGAACGGTTTTTAGGTTTGATGGCAGACTCACCGTTATTAGCTTCCAGTTGTGAATCCGGTTAGATTCCTTTGACAAATTGATTTTTACCAAAACTCAAATCCCAACATTCAGTTAATTTTTTGCTAAGCAAAAGTTCATGAATCAGGCTCTTACACTTAAAAATCACGGAACTTCCGGAGTATTTTTTGACAAACGTTTAGTAACAAATCTGGTTGCAGCGGCTTTGGTTGGTGGCGGGTTATGGTTTAATGGCCCATGGCGAGAAACTCTGTTAAACACAGGACTTTTTGCTCTTTCAGGGGCAATTACCAACTGGCTGGCTATTTACATGCTTTTTGAGAGGGTACCGGGTTTGTATGGCTCCGGTGTCATTCCGCTGCATTTTGAAGATTTCAAAACCGGCATCAATGAATTAATTATGCATCAGTTTTTTAACCGTGAAAATGTGGAAAAGTTCTTTGCAAATTCTTCCGGTTTAAAGATTTTTCCCGATTTTGAAGCTGTCTTCAAAAAAGTAAATTTAAATCCTGCTTTTGACTCGTTGCTGAAAGTGATAGAAAACTCCAGTTTTGGTCCAATGTTATCAATGGTGGGAGGAGTACAAGTTCTGGAACCTCTGCGCGAACCTTTTAAGGAAAAGCTGCAGGTTGCAGTACAGAAAATTTCGAAAACCGAACCTTTCAAAGAAGCATTACGTGAACAACTGGCTGACCTTTCTGCAAGTGATGACATTCTGCAAAAAGTTGAAGGCATTGTTTCTAAACGCCTGGATGAGCTCACACCAAACATGGTAAAAGAGATTGTCGAGCGGATGATTCAAGAACACCTTGGCTGGCTGGTTGTCTGGGGAGGTGTCTTTGGCGGTCTGATTGGCCTTATCACGACCTTTGTATTTTAGAAACGTTCACTAACTATAGAGAATTATTTCAGTAAACAACCGGTGTTAATCCCTCTAATCTATAATCATGAATCCTGAATCCTATCATGCCCACAGAAAAACTCCTGCAGTTACTAAAGGAAATTACTGAAGAAAAAATTCCGTTCAATAAATTAATTGGAATGAAAATAGAGACGCTGGATTTAGACAAGATCGGGATCCGCTTCGAAATGCGTCCTGAACTGGTCGGAAATTTCACTCGTGGCAACCTGCATGGAGGAGTAATATCTTCTGTACTGGATGTAACAGGAGGTATGGTCGCCTGGACCGGGATAATGAAAAAAATGGAGGGCCAGTCATTTGATGAAATTTCTGAACGTTTTAATAAAATAGGTACTATTGATATTCGTGTTGATTACCTGCGTCCAGGTTTAGGCGAATATTTTATTGCAACCGGGAGTACCCTGCGTACAGGTAACAAAGTATCTGTTACTCGTATGGAATTACACAATGACAAAGGAATTTTGATTGCAGTCGGTACCGGTACCTATGTAGTTGGTTGAGTTAATTCCCGCAAAAGCATAAACAGCCGACATCGGATGAATGTGAAAGGACTTGACACTTAGCTGAAAAACTCTTCATCATAGATACACAATCGGAGCGTAGCGCAGCCTGGTAGCGCACACGCCTGGGGGGCGTGCGGTCGCTGGTTCAAATCCAGTCGCTCCGACCACGACTTCACGACTATTCTTCTGTAATAG
>Ga0208700_1000323_pt1 | contig 15696 bp, 16 predicted proteins | sample DeeseametaMP2016_FD_184179 | JGI IMG/M metagenome (GOLD analysis project Ga0208700, IMG submission 184179) | Marine microbial communities from the Deep Pacific Ocean - MP2016 (SPAdes) | ecosystem: Environmental > Aquatic > Marine > Oceanic | place: East of Hawaii, North Pacific Ocean | collected... | reverse complement strand
CCAGTATAAGACTCGAGGCATGAGCTCCGGCATAACTTTCTTTTTCGTATCAGCGTCCATGGTTGCTGCGACATGACCATTAATCCAGTTGAAAAAATAAAGCAAACCAATCCATGTAATACCGGCAATGATATGCAGCCATTTGAAAATGGGATGAATTAGATCCATATTGTTCTCCTGATTCTTAAGAGCTAATGATTAACATCAATTATGGTTGAAATTAATATAATTGTTGAGTTGAAAGCTACGGCTTTAGATACCACGCAGTTCGAACGACTGGGCTACGCGGTCTATAGCTACAGTAAAAGCAGCCATGCGCAGAGATGTTTTCTTTTCATCGCAAACAGCACTGACTTCTTCAAAAGCACGAACCATACGTCTTTCCAATTTTTCATTCACCTCATCTTCTTCCCATTGGAACTGTTGGAGATTTTGAACCCATTCGAAATAGGAAACAGTCACACCGCCGGCATTGGTTAAAATATCCGGTACAACATGGATACCTTTCTTATACAGGATATCACTTGCGGGAGGTGTGGTTGGTCCATTAGCTGCTTCGATCACGATTTTACATTTTAATTGATCAACATTCATTTTGTGGATAACGCCACCCAGAGCCGCCGGGATTAAGAAATCACATTCCATAGCCAACAGTTCTTCATTACTAATAGCTGATCCCTGACCGCAATCTTTCACTGTCCGATGCTCGTAATTATAATCGAACAAGACAGGAATATCAAAGCCATCCGGTTCGTACAATCCGCCATGTACATCACTGACTGCAATGATCTTGCAACCCATTTCTGATAAGAATTTCCCGGCGTAGGAGCCCACATTGCCAAATCCTTGAATGGCCACTGTAGCTCCTTCTAGATCCATATTGTAACGATTGGCAGTTTCTCTTGTAATAATAGCACAACCTCTTCCGGTAGCTGCTTCACGTCCAAGAGACCCACCTAGGTCGATGGGTTTACCTGTTACAATTCCCGGAGTATGTCCGTGTGACATACCATATTCATCCATAAACCAAGCCATGATCTGGGCGTTGGTATTAACATCAGGTGCAGGAATATCTATATTCACACCAATGATGGGTTCAATAGCACGAAAAAAACGTCTTGATAGTCGTTCCAATTCCCGTTCACTTAATTCGTGAGGATTCAAAGTAATACCGCCTTTGCTTCCACCATAGGGAATATCCACCAACGCAGTTTTCCATGTCATAAGTGAAGCCAGTGAACGCACTTCATCCAGATCCACTTCATGATGAAAGCGAATACCGCCCTTAAATGGGCCGCGAGAATTATTGTGTTGAACACGATAACCGCGAAAACTTTGAATGGAGCCATCATCTTTCCGCAACGGCACTTCCACCATCAATTCACGGTCAGGCATTTTGAGAGATTCACGAATATCTTCTTTAAGGCCAATTAAATCAGCGGCACGTTCGAATTGATCATCACTCGCTTTGCGGTTATTAACTTTTATTTTCATGTTTGTATCCTATATAATTATTTAACGATTAGTGCAGGGCAATTACACTCTTCACATACTTTAAGAGGTTTACTACCTTTGAAAAATTTAACTAATGGACTTTTGGTTGATGATCCCATGACAATAATATGGTTATCTGTTGCAATTGCATTCATTGTTTCCGTGAATTTTCCATGCTCTAAGCGTGTTTCGTATTCAACGCCAGAACGGCGCAGGAATTTATCTGCCCATGCAGAAGCTTTTTTGTAATCTTCCCTGAAATCAGCTGTACTTGATATTGTTACTGCAGTTGTATAAAGATCAAATGATTGAGCAACACGGACACCATATTTTACGGCTTTCTTTGTGTTAGGTGCATCGTTTACAGCTAAAAGCATTTTATAATGTTTTTCCCTTTGATAATTCTTGACTACAAAAATAGAACTATCAATATACTGGATCAAGTCATGGATCATGCGTCTTTTTTTGCTGGCGCCAATAATGGTTACATCAAATTCACCACGTTTGACTTCGTCCCGTAATTGCTGGATAATATCACCGTTGCGCAGTATGAGTCCTACCTCTTGTGTATGATTCCCTTCAAGATAGACTTCACAACGGTCATCATCGATTTGAACAAGCTTCTCACCTGTGAATCCTTCTATATCTCCACTTGAAGTTATATAATCATGATTAATAAGATATTCATAAGCCCATTCCAGTACATCGACACCCTGCCTGTCCAATTCCCAGTTCTCCAGATTTTCCTGTGCTAGCTGAACCTCCGACGTACTGAAAGCACTAATTTTTTCACCAACATACACAATGGTTACCCCAGCATTAAATGCTTTAGCCACCCGCATCCCCAATTCCAATGTTGGCTCTGAATATTCTTTACTTCCTATAGCGATCAAAAACTTCATGAGAGCATTGGCCAATATATAGTTGATACCAGAAACAGTAGAAATACAGACATGATAAACAGCTTCCATCCTGCTTTCAGGTAATCGCTCGATTTAACCAGACCGCTGGAATGTATAATCATACAGGTAGGTGAAGCCACAATTGTTAAATAAGAAAATGCCGATGCGATGGATGTGGTCAACCCCAGGATGATGGGATCCCCACCCATATTCAGTACAACCGGTCCCAGTACCGCGACTGTGGCAGCGTTGCTCAAAATATTTGTCAATATCCCTGTAAGAAAAACGGATATGAACCAGCGCAAAAAACCAACGTCATCTACGATCATTTGCATACCATAAATGGCCTGATCGGCAACCCATTCTGCTGCTCCTGTTTCTTTCATTTGGATACCCAAAGAAATTGCAGCTCCAAACAAAATGATCACACCCCAGTTCGTATTACGGTTGATATCTTTCCATTCGATTAAACCAAATGACAAATACAGAAACACACCAATCAAAGCCACGATCCCCAAACCTAAATAAGGGCTTAAAAATACCCATCCAAGAAAAACAGCAACAAAAATCAATATGGACATGATCTGGTTGCCGGTCATCTTACCAGTTTTGGTCACATTTACTTTTAATTTGCGGACTGCTGAATCCAATATGGTTTGATTTGGACGGAACGTGAACCAAAGTATTAATACAGCAAACGGTATTTCGATCAAAAGCATCGGATAAGCGTATTTTATCCAATCCAGATATGAAATATTCCCAAGACCAAATTCAGAAATATATCCGATCATGATCACATTGCGTCCGCCGCCGGAAGGTGTACCAATTGAGCCTATGGCACATCCGTAGGCGATGGAAAATAATAACAGTGTAGCCAGCCGATGAACAACCTTTTGATCCTTACTGGTATTACGCACCAGCGTTAAGGCCACCGGCAGCATCATGGCTGCCACAGTATGTTCACCAATGAATGAAGATAGAATTGCAGAAATGGCAACAAAACCGAAAACGATCCTCCAAGTCTTATTCCCAGTCATTTTGATGATACCCAAAGCGAGCCGTTTATCCAGCCCTTGGCTCACGATGGCCACAGCCAGCATGAGCGAGCCCATAATAAAAAAAACGGCATCACTCATAAATGATGTAGCGACACCATTGGGCGTATCTATTTCTAAAATAACTTCCAAGATTAAAATGAGCATAGCTACTGCTGGAAGAGGAATTGCTTCCCCCATGATCAGGATCAGAACGATAACCACGATGATAAGGGTGCGATGACCTTCAGGTGTAAGCGTTTCGGGAGAAGGTATATAGAATAGAAACAGACTGATTACAAAGGCAACGATCAGCCACCTCTTGCGGGTGACCCAGTAAAGGATGTTGCTTATAGCTTGGTTCGAAAAACCTAACATAAACAGTTTAGCAACATGTAATTTTTTTAATCTTTACACTCAGTTGGTACACGCGAACCATCTTCCAGAATTGCCCATTTCCAAATTGGTACACTATTTTTTAGTTCAGAAATAAACCATGACATGGCATCCAGACCTTCTTTACGGTGCTTGGACCAGATAATAATATGGAGGCTAATTTCACCAATATTTACTTTTCCAATTCGATGTTTACAAAAAAGATCGTTGATCGGAAACTTCTTAACAGTCTTATCTGCCAGCTGGAGTAATTCAGCTTTTGCCATACCATCATAATGTTCGTATTCTAAATATGTAATTTTATTTCCATGTTCCGTATCTCTGACCCGACCGTTAAAAACTAGTTCAGCTCCATCCTGTGTCCGGTTGTTGTCAGTCAAATACAAATCAAGTGGACCATTGATGATTTCAACTTTAACCATTATCCACCCTGAACAGGAGGAATGAAAGCGATTTCATCCCCATCTTTGAGTTCGATTTTTTCTGGGATATATTTTCGATTTACCGCAACGCGGAGTCTCACACCATCCAATTTACCTTTCGCATTATCCCGGATCATTGATTCTAAACTGTCCGTAGTGGTTCCATGATCTAATTCAAAAATTACTTCGTCTTTATTCAAGGCATATTTCACCTGTGAAAAACACTTTACTTTGACAGTGATCATAATTCTATTGTTTCCATTGAATGTTTCATCCCATCATACACTAACAGTTTTCCTACGAGGTTCGGTTCAATTCCAACGATCAATTTAACTGTTTCCAGTGCCTGGATATGCCCGATAATTCCCGGTAACATACCCAGTACTCCTGCATCTGCACAGGTATCGTTCACTGATGGTGGTTCCGGAAATAAATCGCTATAACCGGGACTACCATTCACATTTAATACAGCTACTTGACCTTCATAGCGGTACAACCCACCGTACACCATCGGGATTCCAAATTCTTTCGATATTTGGTCAATCAATTGCCGTGCTTGAATATTATCCGTTGCGTCGATAATAATGTCAGCATCACCTACAACATTCAATCCATTGTCATCATTCAAGTATTCTTCAGTTAGTTCAACAACTGCAGCTTCGTTTAATTGCTTCAATTTCTCTTTGGCCACAAGGACTTTTAACCGGCCAACGTCTTCGATGTTATACAAAGGCTGCCGATGAAGGTTTGACAACTCCACCTTATCCCCATCTATGATTTTAAGTGTCCCTATCCCGGCAGCAATGAGTGATTGTGCTATGGGACAACCAAGTCCGCCCATACCAACCAATGCTACCTTAGCATTCAGCAATCTCTTTTGACCTTCCAGTCCTATTTCCGATAATACGGTTTGCCTGGACCATCGACTCATATCCTGCTTTTCATTTTGAAAGGCTTCCCATGCCTGAATTCCACCCAATAAACTGAATGTATCATCCAAATCCTTCTCGACAATAATCTCTTCTGTCACAATTCCAAACTGACAAACTAGCACCATCGCACCATCGCACTTAGGGATGGTATCAGCATCAGCAATAACAGCATTCAATCCGGATAATGGAGATTCTCTCCGCTGTACTTTCGGTCGGAAATCCACAACAGTAAAAGGTTTTCCTTCATCGATCCACAGCTGCAGTTCGTGCGGGGTAATAATCATATGATCGTTTTCCAGGGTAAAACGCGGACGCGGATTTGATCACCCTTTGTTAGGGGTTTATCACCTGGATCGGCGATAATAATACAGTTTGCTTCCAGAGAAGAAGTCAGCATGTGGGAGCCAATCTTTTTAGACGGTGCACAAATCAATTGACCATCTTCTGACCAGATGTTACCAAAAAGATATCTGGTTTTTACTGCGTCAAGAGGAAAAGATTCATCTAGCATAGCAGAAATTGTGTTTGACCTTGATTGCCCTGTCATGCTTTCCAATACCGGCCAGATATATTCCATAAAACCTATGAAAGCAGAAACAGGGTTACCTGGCAGTCCAAAAATCAACGCGGATGAATTGCTTCCAAAAAACAGTGGTCTACCTGGTTTTTGGGCTACTTTCCAGAAATGTTCCTTGACGTTCAATTCCATGAATACATCCCGGACATAATCGAACCTTCCCATCGAAACACCACCGGAAGATATGACCATATTGCAGGTACCAAGTGCATCGGCCAAAAATGTTTTCAGGGAATCCCGGTCATCCTTGATCACATTCTTTAAGGCGACTTCAGCGCCAGCACGCCTGACCAGATCTTCAAACACGTATAAATTTGAATTGTAAATTTGTCCCGGTAATAGATCATTTCCCGGTTCAATCAATTCATCCCCTGTTGCAAATAGCGCCAATCGTGGTTTACGGTAAACCAGAATATCCTTATAACCGAAGGTGGCCAATGTTCCAACCTCTGCTGTTGTGATGCAGGTACCATCCTTTATCAGCAAGTCTCCTAACCGGATTTCTTCTCCTTCTCTGCGGATATGTTGTCCTGCTTGAACCTCTGTATACATTTGCACCAAAGCACAACTGTCATACCCACTGCTATTTTCAACAATTACAATTGCATCTGCACCTTGAGGAATAGGCGCACCTGTCATGCATTGGGCACATTGGCCCGTACCCACCATTACATCACTCGCTGATCCAGCGGAAACAACACCAACCATCTTTAGAGCAATTGGACTGTTTTTACTTGCACCCTTTGTATCTGACGCCCGGACAGCGAAACCATCCATGGCACTGTTATCAAAACGCGGCTGGGGAAAAGATGCAACTACCTCTTCAGCGAGAACTCTTCCTCCAGTATTATTGACTGAAACCCTTTCTTGAGCAACGCCGGTAATTTGATCATCAATGATCTTGTGCGCTTCAGCGACTGAAATCATGGCCACAACCCCACTAGGCCTAACACCCTACGAACAACAGCGACAACCAGCACTACAGCCAGAAGACGGCGAATCATCTGATCTGAAGCATGGTTCGCCCCAAACCGAGTCCCCATAAATCCGCCAATCAGGACAGCTAGCGCGAACTGAATTATCAAATCGCTGTCAAGTCTGGCCTGACCTGAACTGAATGCCCCCGCCAGGCCTGCAATCGAGTTGACGAGGATAAAGAACGCACTGACCGCGGCAGTCGCCTTAGGGGATGCCCACCGTTTGAGGATCAGCAGCGGCGATAGGAAAATTCCACCCCCAATTCCCACAAGTCCCGATACAAATCCTAAACCTGCGCCGATAGCGAGGCTAACGCTAGGTGACGGTGGATTGTAAATATTGCCGTCTGTATTAGCGGACATCACTAACCGCCATGCCGCCCATAAAAGGGTAAGAGAGAGAGCGGTGTCAAACAGCCAATCGACGATCGGAAGGTAAGCCCCGAAATACGCAAACGGTATTGACGTCAATACAAATGGTAGTATGAGTTTCATACTGAAAAACCCTTGCCGACCGTAGTAATATAAACCCATGGAGGCAACCACGATATTGAGACAAAGTGCATGCGGTTTTAACCAGATAGCACCGTGAGATGCGAAAATCGAAAGAGATAAGACGGCCAGATATCCGGAAGCACCGCCGTGCCCGACCGATCCGTAGAGGGCAGCAATAACTGCCAGTGAAAAAAGAAGTTCAATCTGCAGATCCATGCTAGTGTCTTTGCCCCGCTGCCATGGAAAAAACGTGTAGAAAACTAGGCATGAGTACCGTAAGTGCGTCCTTGGCAGCGCCTGGACTGCCGGGCAGGCAGATGACAAAAGTGTCGCCAATACGACCGGCAAGTAGTCTTGACAGCATCGCCGTGAAAGTTTTGGTCCGTCCGTAACTGTGCAGCGCCTGTTCAACACCCGGCAACCGTTGTGTCAACAGCGGTTCAATTGTCTCAATGGTCACATCATGCGGTCCAACACCTGTTCCACCAGAGGTAACTACCAGTTCAAAGCCCTTACTTTTTAGATCCTCAATAACCACCTTTAACCTTGCGCGGTCATCGGGAATTACGTCACGGTGATCAATCTGGCAACCGTATTTGGCAAGTCCTTCTTTCAGGATCTGACCGGAAGTGTCTTCACTTTTACCTTCGTGAACTGATTGCGAAAGTACGAGTACTGCCGTCTTTGGTGAATAATCTGACCGATGGTCGCTTCTACCTCCCTTTTTCTCAATGAGACGGACATCCGCAATAGAGATCGTTTTATCCACCGCTTTGCACATATCGTAGATAGTAAGAGCCGCAACACTGACCGCAGTGAGCGCTTCCATTTCAACGCCGGTTGCTTCTTTGGTTTTTACAGTCGATTTTATTGAAATGTGTGTGTCAGAAATTCCGAATTCAATATCTACCCAAGACAAGTTTAACTGGTGACATAGTGGAATGAGTACTGACGTTTTTTTTGCCGCCTGGATTCCAGCCAATTTGGCTGTGGTCAATACATTCCCTTTCGGAATGGAATCATCTTTAATTGATGCAATCGTGGCTTGTTGAAGATGGATTTTCCCTTCAGCTTTAGCCATCCGAACTGTGGTAACTTTATCAGACACATCTACCATTTTGATATCTCCTCGAGAGTCTAAATGGCTGAAATCAGAATTATTTGTTTTATCCTCCAATTTGAGTCATCGATTCACGACTATCACTGCCAGTTTTCTGGGCCATCCAGCCATCGATTGGTTTTACCCACATGGCCGACAATATTAACTCTTTCATTTCTTTCTCCGTACCACCAGAGCGCATTAAATCTTTCAGATCAAATTCATTATGAGAATACAGACAATTCCGGATATTCCCATCCGCAGTGAGACGGATACGGTTACAATTCCCGCATAAGTTGCGCGAGTATGATGGTATAACAGCGACTTTTCCTACATAATTAGGTACTTGAAAAATGGCATGTTCCGTAGCAGTTCCATCCGTTGTTTTTATTCCTGGAAAATGATCCTTCAATTCTTTTTGGATATGTTCAGCACTTAAAAATTTTCCTGTTTTCCAAATCTGGTGGGCATCAAATGGCATTAATTCAATAAAGCGGACTGTTAGTGGATAATCCTTCGTCAATTCAACGAATTCAACAATTTCATTATCATTAAAACCGCGTAGAGCAACCGCATTGATTTTAATGAATGGAATTCCGGCAGTTTTTGCAGCTTCCAACCCTTCCATCGCACGCACCAATTCATCCCTGCGGGTGATCTGAAGAAATTTTTCAGGGTTCAGGGTATCAATACTGATATTAACACCGGTTAAACCGGCTTCTTTCAAGTTCCCTGCATACCGACCGAGCAAAACACCATTGGTCGTTAAATGGATAGATTCTATTCCTGGTGTGCTGGAGGATTTGCCAACGAGCTTTACGATATCGCCTCTTAATAGTGGTTCGCCGCCCGTGAACCGAATTTTGTTAACACCCAAATCTGAGACAACTTTAACGACACGTAAAATTTCCTCTGTCGTCATAATTTCATTTTTGGGCTTGAACGGTACTCCCTCTTCAGGCATGCAGTAAATACATCTTAAATTACATTTTTCATTTACTGCAATTCTGAGGTAATTGAATGTGCGACCGAATTGGTCAGTGATTGGTGGACGTGCAGGTGAATCTACCTCGCGATCCACATTTGGTTGGATGTGTGTCGTTCGATTCATTCTCATTCCAATTCACCCCGCAATTATGCGGAGATCGGGAGCTGATGCTGACATTTCTATCAGAACCGTACCGGCCCTGTTACCTTATTCCAATTCAGTGAACGTAGGCACACAGGCTAAGAGAATAGTATGTGTAAATCAAATATAATAGAAATTAGCGGTTGAACCTAGATTTGAAATTCAATAGGATCAATTCTACTTTGGCTCATTAAAGAAACCGCTCTTACTTTCATTAGTCTATAATATTGTGGCCATCTTTAACATTTATTCCCTACTTTTAGCAGTCCATTAAAACCCTACTAAAAATAAAGGAAAAATCATACCAGGTAGCTTACCATGACAGGAACAGTGCTGCAGGTCAATATCAAATCAAAAGTTCCTGGCGAACGAGGGCTTCCTAAATACTCTGTGAAGCATTCTTATGCTACAGCGCAAGGCCTGGATGGAGATTATAACATATTCCGCCAAACCAAGAAAAAAGGAAACAAGGATATGGCTCTTCTTATATATCCAATGGAAACAATACAAGAATTGAACCAGGAAGGCTGGCCCGTTCAGCCTGGTGATGTTGGGGAGAATCTCACCATAACAGGATATGCACATGGTACATTCAAGGTTGGACAGCAGTATAAGGCCGGAGATTCAACGATTGAAATATCATTGGAATGTGATCCTTGTACTAATCTGGGTTTACTCCCCTATGTCGGTCAGAAGCATATCACAACTTTTATAAATACAATCTTGCATAGGCGCGGATGGTACGCCCGGATAGTCAAAGAGGGTGAAATAAAACCGGGAGACTCATTCAAACTAATTCAATAAGCCAGTCAAGAGGACCATTATTTAATACATTGACCGGCCCAGTGATTCTAATTCTAAATTTTTACTATTGTGAAAATGAAAAATGGTGATTCTCCAACTCAAATAAAAGTGATCGGTGCGGGATTCGGACGCACAGGAACATTATCGTTAAAAATTGCACTGGAAAAATTGGGTTTGGGACCATGTTATCATATGAAAGAGATCGTTTGGCGCCTGTCTCATTTAAAACTGTGGTACAATACTTCCCGGGGTGACCCCATGAACTGGAACCGTTTATTCAATGGGTTTGCGTCAGCCGTTGATTATCCGGTAAGCCTGTTCTATAGTGAACTGGCAAAAAAATACCCCAAGGTAAAATTCATTTTAACCATACGGGATTTTGATAGGTGGTATGAAAGCACAAAAAATACAATCTATACAGTGCCTACCCTCCTGCCGGGTTGGTTCTTGATGATAGCTTATCCCATCCGTATTTTCATAGAGATGCAGAATAAGCTGATCTGGGTTGGCCTGTTTAAGAATAATTTTGAAGACAAAGAGTTTGCCCGTACAGTGTACTATAAACATATAGAGGACGTAAAGAAAACAGTCCCCCGTGATAAACTAATGGTCTACCGGGTAAAAGACGGCTGGGCGCCGTTGTGTGAATTTCTCGAGGTGGACATTCCTGAAAGCATTCCTTTTCCAAAGGTAAATGACACCGCTGAAATGTTACGAAATCTCGCTTTTATCAAGTCGCTTCCGTACCTGTTCATCTTTCTTATAATTGCCATTGCAGTACTATTAATAAAGCCAGTTATATAGAGGAATGGCTTTTTCTATTCTAATAGTGGTAAACGGAAAAATAATGTAAGCCAATTGTTTCCAATCAGGAAATGCGGCAGTGCCCTCCCAATCCGGGTCGACACACCCTATCCAGTCCGCTATGAGGCCCTATCTAGCAGTGGGCCCGCTCCATCCCTGTTAAAAAATTGTTGAGAGCATAAAGTGCTTCATCAATGGCTGCGAGCGATTCTTCTTGCTTCACACTAGAATCACATAGCTCGGACACCAGGTTTCTGACCACCTCGCGATGCCATTTATCAGCGTGAAGGTGAACTGTGAAAAACTTCAGTGTATTTTCGTCATCAATACCGTAAAACTTTTTCAATCCATCAATCTTATTTTCCGCTATTTCAGGAACCATTGATTCGTAGCAATAAAGTGCTGCCATGCCGATATGAGTTCTTTGATCACGAGTTAGTTTCATGAATATATCGACCAGTTCTTGAGTTTCTTCCATGGCCTCTGTTTGGACCATTGCCTCCCGTGACTTACCCATTCCTTCACCAAATCGCAGCCATAGTTCAGGGTGATTCTCATCGCCCTGTTCTTCATCTACCAAATTTCCCAGTAATACCTGGCGAATGGAAATTTCTTCACAATTTGTGTGTATCGCTGACAAATAACGTGGAAACGCTGATACATGTTTGAAATATTGCGCTGCATATTCTTGAATGGTAGAAACTTCCAGTTCACCTGCATTCCAGGCTTTATAAAATGAATGATTTAATAGATGGTTTTTGGCAATTCTTTTTTCAACTTCATTGATGAATATCGAATTTGTCATAATCAAGTTCCTTTCCTAGATAGTTCCGATTATTACGCTAATCAATGTATTTAGATTAATAAGGATTGGTAATAAATAGCAATAACCATGTACCAATAATTGATATAACTAAAACAGTTCGTCCTCAATTCTATCGATTAACTCTCTATCACCAAATCGAACCAGGTCAGTAACAGGTAACTTATGTTTTTTTCCCAAATTTTTAATTTCATTTAAAGCCAAATCTTCTGCCATTTTCAGAGTTAACAGGTTAATCCCCAAGAATTGGGACTGTTTGAAATTTTTCATTAATGAAAGATGTAACTCCATAACATCTCCTATAGAAGCCATACGATTATTTGACACATCTATTTCCCGCCCCGGTTCATCGGTCATAACCAGATAGTCAGGCATGGCGCCGTGCATAAGACCCAAAGTAACTCCTGCATAGTACATATTGGTCAGGGAGCCCTGCCCTTCCACAATCACTAGATCCACCTGGTCTCCAACTTCATCAATTGCATATTCAATCTCTCCAGCCATAAAATCGCCAACAACAGCGTCAACCGGTACACCGTATCCTCCCAGCATTATTCCGGTCTGTCCTGTTCCGATAAAACATACATCTCTTCCTCGTTTTTTGAGTCGCTCTGTTATTTCCCAGCCGGTGGTCATTTTACCTGTATCACAGTCTGTCCCAACTATGAGTAATACTTTCACCTTGCGCTTTTGCCAGGTCCCTTTTGGGAAATGGGGAGGGTCCGGTGGACGACGTAAATCCTTGATAGTAATGGCCTTCTCTTGCCCCAGAGCGGAGAGTTCTGGATCGTCATTCAGAAACTGGTGCATTCCGCTGTAAATATCGCAGCCGTATTGTATTGCATCCCTGATCTCTCGCCTATATTCCTCATTTAGATATCCCCCTTGTGGAGCGCTACCAATGACTAGTGCATTCGGAGAATAACTTTTTGCTTCACTAAAATTAGACACGATGGAAATTTCCCCTCCAAACCCCAATACATCCTGTGCTGTCCGACCAGCTTTACCCGGGTCAATCACGCAACAAACATCCTGGGGGCGATAGCGGATTAACATATTGCCCGTTTTATTTAATATATAATCGAAAGCACCGGGACATAAAATAGCAAACTCAGGCATAATTATTATATTTCACGTTAGGTCATTAAACAGCGCTTTTTAACGGTGTGCTTTGCAGAATTCCTTTCAATTGCGATGCAACTTCCACTAGACCGAACCTATCTATACCGGTGTAAATACCCGTTTCATCCATTGTCTTTACAATTTGCTCCGTTGCGACATTGCCCGTCGTATTAGCCATGAATGGACTACCACCCAAACCGCCTATTGAACTGTCAAATTCTCGGACTCCCATTTGCAAAGCTTCCTGGATATTTGCCAGCCCCCCCTGTCTGGTCTCATGGAAATGCAGGACCAGTGGTTTCCCACCAATCTGAGGTAAAATTATATCCAAATATTCCCTGACCATTTTTGGTGTCGCCAATCCTGCCGTGTCTGCCAGGCAAATCGTATCGGGGTCCAAGGTCATTAATTTTTCAATGCAAGAAAGGACGATATCCACACTGAGCGCTGGTTCATTGGCAACACCCCAGGCACATTGTAGACCAACCCTGATGCTGATGTCATGCCGGTGCGCCAAACGGACCAGGCGGGCCATTTCTTCATAGGCGCGTTCTGGTTTCATGCCCGTGTTCTTGAAACCATAGCTCTCATGCAGGGACATGGATGTTTCCACTTTTTTTACACCGCAGTCAATAGCCCTGCGCAGCCCCTGCTCATTCAGGATGAATGCACTGTAAAGAACATTCTCCTGCTGTGGAGCGGAATGGAATAATACTTCGGCATCGGCCATTTGCGGGATAATCTCCGGATGCACGAAAGAACCCAGCTGAATGTGCCGCACCCCGGCTTGCAGCAAGCCATCGAGTACCGTCAGCTTTAATTCAGTACTGTAAGCCCTAGGTAGGTTCTGAAACCCTTCTCGCAGGCCTACTTCATTCAGGATAATTTTATCAGGTATCATTATATCGAGTAAACAAACATCCTAGCGGTTCATATCAATAACCTGTTTGATGGCTTCGATGACTAACTCCTGTCTAGTATAATGGATATAATGTCCACTATTTTTGGTAATAAGTTTTATTCAGTCTTTCCCAGCTGCAGGTACTTTTCTTTATATTTTGCATATAGACCCTTGTGATGGTCGCTCATATCAATCGTTTTGCCCTGGATATAGATCTGTTCTACCTGGGTGGTGATCTCCAGCGGATCTCCATCAGTAATCATGAGAGTGGCATCTTTGCCTTTCTCCAGCGAACCAACTCGATCGGCAATACCAAGGATCTCTGCAGGATAAAGTGTAACTGATTTAAGCGCTTCTTCTTTAGGTAAACCGTACGAAGCTGCCTTTGATGCCTCGTAGGGAGTATTTCTATGATTGGATGCTCCACCAGTCCCCATTGAGATACAATACTTCAAACCTGCTTCATACATCTTAAGGGGTGCGGTGAAGGGAGTATCAAAATCCTCCCACCGTCTTCGAGGTAGTGAATTCACTCCTTCATAAATTACAGGAATCTCATATTTCTTAAGTAGGTCAGCCACACGCCAAGCATCATATCCACCCACGATAACAATTTTTACATTCTGACGATTTGCCCATTCCACCGCACTAATAATCTGGCGAATCTCACCGGCATGCATAAAAACAGGTACTTCTTTTTTCAACACAGGGACCATTGCTTCCCAGCGTAAGTCTTTATTGTGCTGGATAACACCTGATCCTGTATCAGCTTGCTGCGCCAGAAGGTACCGCCGTGCTTCATCAAATGCGGAATCAAGTTTTTTCAAAGTTTCTTCGCGCCGTTTTGCAGCATCTTCTTCGCTTACCCTGTATCTCCTAAAACGTACTGTCCCCATGTTTGGCCAGTTGATGTGGAGTCCCGCAGGCGCTTTTAATGTGGCCTTTTCCCAGGTCCAGCCATCCAGCATCATGATTGCAGAAGTGCCGGATATAATGCCACCAGTTGGACAGGAATGAGCCAGTGTGATCCCGTTAGACCGTGTAACGGGTATGATCTCAGAATCAGGATTGTAAGCAACCTCAGCCCGCACATTAGGATTCACCTCTCCGCGTTCGGAAAAATCCCTGGTAACAGCAACTGCACCGATTTCGGTCAGACCTATTACACTGGCGGCAGCGATCAGGCCAGGATAGACATGTTTACCTTTCAGATCAATAATTTCTGTGTTTTCAGGCAAATTTGCTATGCGACGAGCAACGCCTGTGATTATACCCTTCTCAAAAAGAATCGAACCACCCCGGATCTCCTCACTAGAAACGGGATGAATAGTGCAATTTGTCAGGAGTATAGGGTGCTTTTGCTCGGGAGCAGGCACCTGATCCGAAGCGAAAGAATAATTGGTAACGATTATCAGGATAATATTTACATAATTTCTCATTGCAGGTATCCTTCCACACAACTGTACGCTTCAACTTCATTTGGACCACGGCGTCTCTCTCGTTTAAATGAATCATCCTGAGAATCTTCTTCTGCAGAGGTTAATATCTTTTGGATTAGCTGGTTTCGTTCTTCTTTGACTTTTTGTCTAACTTCACTATCCCGGTCCAGATCGAAATACTTGGTACCATCTATCCATGTCTGCTCACAAACGCTGTACATCGATAGGGGGTCGCCGCTCCAAATAACGAAATCGGCATCTTTTCCTTTTTCCAGTGAGCCGACTTTGTCATCAATACCCAATTGTATGGCGGGATTGATGGTAACAAATCTGAAAGCATCTGCTT
>Ga0208700_1000320_pt1 | contig 15713 bp, 11 predicted proteins | sample DeeseametaMP2016_FD_184179 | JGI IMG/M metagenome (GOLD analysis project Ga0208700, IMG submission 184179) | Marine microbial communities from the Deep Pacific Ocean - MP2016 (SPAdes) | ecosystem: Environmental > Aquatic > Marine > Oceanic | place: East of Hawaii, North Pacific Ocean | collected... | reverse complement strand
TGGGCATCACTAAGGTGATTGCCAAAAAAAGATACCATGCAGCTCAAGATACCCGAGACATGTTCCAGCAGGCCAGGGTCGAATTGGTCGTGGTTGAGGATGAAGTAGAGCAGTATTCGGGTCAGTGAGGTCCTCAGAGTTAATTATTACTTAAACATCCAACGCATTTTGTCGTTCCCATTCTGAGAAGTGCTGCATATAACTGTTCCACTCTTCCATCTTGAGTTTGAGGTAGGAATCAGCAAACTCCGCACCGAGAATGCCACGCATAATCTTATTATTCTGGAAGGCGCGCAGTGCATCCAGTAAGTTAAGAGGAAGCTTTGGTGCATTTTTAACTTTGTGTCCCTCGGCATACATATCAATATCCAGGCGTTTTCCAGGATCGATTTTGTTTGCAACACCCCACAAACCGGCCCCGATTAAGACTGCTTGAAGCAAGTATGGATTCGCCGCACCGTCTGCAAGCCGGACTTCTATCCGATCTGAATCTGGAATACGGATCATGTGGGTTCGGTTATTTCCGGAATAAGTTACGGTATTCGGTGACCAGGTTGCTCCGGAAGTGGTGCGAGGTGCGTTGATGCGTTTGTAACTGTTGACTACAGGATTTGTGATTGCGGCCAGACTTTCTGCATGTTCGAGTAATCCGCCGATAAAATGATAAGCAAGTTTAGAGAGCCCAAGTTCTCCTTTTTTATCTTCCATGAGATTTATTTTTCCGGTTTTGTTCCAAACCGAAACGTGTGCGTGACAGCCGTTTCCGGTCAGCGTGGCGATTGGTTTTGGCATGAAGGTCGCGCGGAATCCATGTCTTTCGGCAACCGTCTTTGTCATGTATTTGAAAAAGCTGTGGCGGTCTGCGGTGGTCAAGGCTTCAGTATAATCCCAATTCATTTCAAACTGACCGTTTGCGTCCTCATGGTCATTTTGATAAGGCCCCCAGCCAAGAGTCTCCATGTGGTCGCAGATTTCGGAAATCAGGTCATAACGCCGCATCAAAGCTTGCTGGTCATAACAAGGTTTGGCTTGAATATCGGCTGAATCGGCAACCTCCGTTCCTTCCGGAGTGAGGATGAAGTATTCACATTCAACACCGGTTTTCACCAAATAGCCTTTCTCTTTGGCATCAGCCAGAACCTGCTTGAGTACTGTTCGTGGACCGTGCGCAACAATTTTACCGCCCAGATAAATATCACTCGGCAACCAGCCCACTTCAGGTTTCCACGGCAACTGAATCAGCCTCTCGGCATCCGGAAGTCCAAACATATCCGAGTCAGCAGGAGTCATATCGAGGTGTGCGGCAAAGCCCGCAAAACCGGCCCCATCTTTTTGCATACCTGAAATGGCGGAGGTGGGAACCAACTTGGAGCGCACTACTCCAAACAAGTCCGTAAAACTGATTAAAAAATACCGGATGCCTTTTTCCCTGGCAACATTTGCTAAATTAATACTCATAATTGTCCTTTTTGATTTTTAATTGGTTTAACTTTCATTTACAGAAAAAACCGCTTTATCCCGGATAAAGGCCTGGATGACAATAGAAATACTTTGTCTTAAGCCTTAATTATTTATGATGCTCTAAATAAATCAGAAAGCAAACTGTTAGCGATAAACCGCATGGAAATATAACAGAGCGGAAGGAGGAAAGACAAGGTTTTTATTTGTTTGAATTATTTACTTGACCTGATTAATGTATTACAAGATACTACCTCTCAATGGAGAGTACTTGATTTAACGATTAATTTGAGAGAAAAGAATTTACAGGCTGGAATTGAATTTATTATTAATACCACCTGTAAGGGTAGTTTTATCCTACTCACAAGAAATGAGGATCCTATCTTTTAGGGTATTGTAAGACTCGTGGATTAATCGTATTGTTGCTAACACTTAAACATCTCGTGATTCACGAATTCTCGTAAGATACTGGCATCATTCATTGCGGAGTGTTATTTCTATCGCAGGAAGAGATCTGATAAAGTGCTGATATTTTGATAAGATTCCTCACATACATTCGTGGTGACACCAAAAAACTCGTGACTGTCGAGTTAACAATTAATACTATTTTGTTGTTTTAAAACTTCAAATAAATCAAACATGGAGTTAACGAAAGTTACAACTACTTCCGGCATTTTGGAACCGGGACTCTGGCAATTGGATCCCTCCCGGGAACGTTACCGCGTTCCGGCTTGTGGTGTGATTGTAGTGGAGTTATATCCCGATGATGTTCTCGTAGTACAGGATCCTGAAGGTGGTCAGCATGCTGAAGTCGTCCCATTTTCACCGGAAGGCAAAGGTGATCCTGGAATTCTCGGAATTAACAAATCACAGCCCGCTGACGGTTTACGCCAAATTCTTTCCGGTGATTCTGAAAGTGCCGGTCGAGTACGTTCTGGTTTAGAACGTAAAGGAATAGACCTCGCTTCCGCAAAAGCCGCTGTTCTTTTTGCTCCAGATTCTTTAGCGAGAGAGGAACTTCGCTTTCAGGTAACTTCCCGAACTACATGTGCCGTAGCCGCACCTGGTACAATGATGACAGTCGAAGGGGAAACATTGCCGCCGACTGATCTACAAGTTTTCATCCATAGAGCATCTCCTCCGGAAGAGCGTGAAACCGACTTGCCTGATCCGTTGGCAGAACCCCGACTCGATTTCCAAATTGACCGCTGCACTTCCCAGTCCTATGAAGTTAAAGCCGGTGAATTTATTCAAGTAATTGATGTGATGGGCCGTGAATGTTCTGATTTCCAGGTCTTCGATCACCGGAAATTAGATCAAGGTATCGAGCGATGTTTGGACGTAACGACAACCCGCACCCTGATTGGGGCCGGTTATCCGGGGCCTGGTCTTTTTTCCAAATATTACGATGTTGATATGCAGCCTTTGGTCGAGGTGATTCGTGACACTGTGGGACGGCATGACACATTCGGTTTGGCCTGTACTGCAAAATCGTATGAGGACCGGGGCTATTTCGGACACATCAACTGTTCCGATAATTTCAACGGCGCACTCGCCCAATACGAAATCGAACCCCGCAAAGGTTGGGCGGCGGCGAATTTCTTTTTCAACACCGGAATTGACGACCACAATGTGCTTTATGGCGAAGAATCATGGTCACGTCCGGGTGATTATGTTTTGTTGCAGGCACAGACGGATCTTGTTTGTATTTCTTCAGCCTGTCCGGACGACACCACTCCTGTCAACGGTTGGAATCCTACCGATATTCACGTCCGGGTTTATCCGGAAAAAAACACTTTCTCCAAAGCAATAGCCATTAGAATGACTCCAGATGCCGACGCGAAACTAACTCAGGAAACCGGCTTTCATCCCCGAACTTCGGCCCTGACGCGCAACTTCACAGAATATCGGGGATATTGGTTACCGACTTGTTACAGAAATAACGGTGCAATTGAAGAATATCACTCGTGCCGGGAAAACGCGATTGTCACCGACCTTTCTCCGCTTCGTAAATTTGAGGTAATTGGTCCAGATGCGGAAGCACTTTTGCAATGGACTCTGACCCGTAATGTTCGTAAACTCGCTGTTGGGCAAGTCGTTTATTCGTCAATGTTATATCCGCATGGTGGAATGATGGACGACGGAACGCTTTTGCGCTTGTGCCAGGATAATTTCCGCTGGATTGGCGGAGACGATTACGGCGGAATTTGGATGCGGGAACAGGCAGAAAAATTAGGCCTCAAAGTTCGTGTGAAATCCTCGACAGACCAAATTCACAACATTGCCGTTCAAGGACCTAAGAGCCGTGAAATTCTAAAAAAAGTCGTCTGGACTCCGCCCACGCAACCAAAACTGGAGGAAATCGGCTGGTTCCGTTTTACGATTGGGCGCGTTGGAGACCTCAACGGAATTCCGATTATGATTTCCCGCACCGGATACACCGGAGAACTGGGCTACGAAGTCTGGTGCCACCCCAATGATGCACCTGCGGTTTGGGATGTAATATGGGAAGCCGGACAACCTCACGGAATGATGCCTTTGGGTTTGGATGCCCTAGATATGGTGCGCATTGAATCCGGACTTGTATTTGCCGGCTACGAGTTCAGCGATGAAACCGATCCGTTTGAATCCGGAGTCGGTTTCACTGTACCCATGAAAACAAAGGAAGACGATTTTGTCGGCAGAGAAGCACTCGTTAGCCGCAAAGAAAATCCTCAGCGAAAGCTGGTTGGTTTGGAGCTTGAAGGCAACGAACCTGGTGCTCATGGAGACTGCGTTCACATTGGTCGTGGACAAGTCGGAGTAATCACCAGCGGAATGCGCTCACCAATTTTGCGCAAGAACATTGCGCTTTGCCGGATTGATGTAACTCATGCCGAAATTGGCACTGAAGTTCAAATCGGCAAACTGGACGGACACCAAAAGCGTATTCCGGCGCAGGTGGTGAAATTTCCTTTTTATGATCCGGAAAAACTAAAACCGCGCTCTTGACTTCCTGTATTGGATGAAGTACATTCATTGTTTGAAAAAATAGAAGAAGAGCAAAAGTTGAGAAGGTTTAATTAAAATGGCTGAGAAAACTGATTTAGTTTTCGGCCTTTATAATATCCGTTCATTTTTCAGCAATAAAAACGGATACAACTGCTAATTTCAGGAGGTAATTTGACAGACTTAGAAGCACACGTTAACGCCGAGGGGCGAGACAAATTGGTTAAACAGGTTCGTGAGAAAATAAACGAACTTGGAGTCACCTATATTTACTATCAATTCATTTCCGTTACCGGCAGGATCGTCGGCAAAGGTATTCCTGCCGATCACTGGGAGCGAACAGCCGAGAGAGGGTTCCAACTCGTGTATGGTTCTACCGCCAACCTGTATGTTGACCGCCACGGTGATTACATTGGTTATGGGCCTGAATCATCTGAATTAGTCGGTATTCCTGATCCTGAAACCTTCAGTCAACTGCCCTGGGACAAGAGGGTTGCAAGAGTATTCTGTACTTGTTTCCGAAACCGTGAAGAACGCGAAAATCCGGGAGGACATTTGACTTCAGATTGCCGCGGAAATTTGCGCATCATTCACAATGAGTTTCAGGATAAATATGACGGACTGCACTTGAGATGCGGTACGGAGCCGGAAATGATGTGGCTCAAGCGCGGTGAGGACGGACGGCCAAATGGCGGTGTGACCAAACCGAATTGTTATCACATTGACCAATTTGAAGAGTTGCGCCCGACTTTCATGAAAGTCATTGAATACTCACAGGCCATGGGTTTGGACATGATTCAGGGTGACCACGAAGACGCTCCCGGACAATTGGAGTTGAACACGATGTTTGATGATGTGTTGCGTAACGCAGACCGCTTGACAACTTATCGCCAAATTTGCGCCCAGGTTGCGCGTGAAGACGGTTTGATTGCCTGTTTTATGTCCAAACCGTTTATGGGCGTTTCTGCTTCCGGATGCCATCACAACATGTCACTCTGGCGTGGCGGAAAAGATACCGTCAACGATCTGCACAATGCAACACTTCCGGGAATGGAAGGAGCATTTACTTATCTCACGGGCGGAGAAAATACTTTCATGCCTGACCTTTCGCTTGATGAACGCAAACCCGGGCCGATCGGTTTGCAGTGCATCGGCGGAGTGATGAAGCATTTAGGAGCCTTGACTTCCATCGGTTCTTCCACAGTAAATTCATATCGTCGTTTATGGGACACCGGTTTCTGGGCACCGGTTTTTGCGGATTGGGGGTATCAAAATCGTACCTGTGCCTTACGAATTTCTGCACCTGGTCGTTTCGAATACCGCTCAGTAGATTCAATGGTCAATCCTTATTTGATGGGAAGTGCCCTGCTTAAAGCTTTCGATGATGGCATCAGCAACAACCTTGATCCCGGAGAACCTGAAGAGCGCAATATCTATGAAGCAATTGAAGCAGGCAAGCAAGTTATGAAACTCCCAATGTCACTTGGAGAAGCATTGCAAAAATTGGCGGAAGATGAAGTCATAAAATCTTCGATGCCTGATGAGATGTATAGAGTTTTCCATCATTACAAAAATGACGAGTGGGAAAGATTTAACCACACTGTAACGGAGTGGGATTTGGAAACATACATTGATTGTTTGCCTTAACTATAAACTAGAAACCAGAAAATAATCAAATTCAGACAGGAGAAAGCAGAATGTGCGGAATTGCAGGAATTATCCGCCGGGGCAGCCCCGGTAACATAGGGGGGGAGATGACTTCGATGCTTCAGTCATTGAAACACCGCGGACCGGATTCTACCGGATTTGCTGTTTATGGAATACCTGAAGAAAACCAGTTTGTGATGCGTTTCAAAGTTGCTGAACAGGAAGACCTCAACTCAGGATTTGACATACATCAGCTGATCATAGATCGACGAGCCGTTGTGGACAGTCGCCTGGAGGAAATGGGTGCAGAAATCATTTCCCAAGATACGGTTACGGAATACGCTTTTCGCTATACTTTCCGTAAAGAAGGTGATTTGCGTCGCCTGGCAGACTACATTGAAGATGTGGATGGTGCGGAAATTCTCTCTCTCGGTACTGCCCTGGAGTTGATCAAAGATTTAGGAGACGCAGGAGTTGTTTCCGGACAGTATAACTTAGGCAATTTCGAGGGAACTCATGCCATTGGACACTCACGGATGGCAACGGAATCCGATGTGGATATCCGCTCTGCACATCCGTACTGGGCCTATCCCTTCAATGATGTTGCTGTGGTGCATAACGGTCAGTTGACCAACTACTGGAACTGGAGACGGTCACTTGAACACCGTGGACACCGCTTTATGTCAAATTGTGATTCGGAGCTGATTGCCGTTTATCTGGCAGACAAAATGGATCGAGGTTTTGAACTGGAAGGTGCAATGCAAGACTCGCTGGAAGAACTCGATGGAGTTTTTACTTATGTTGTGGCAACTTCAGACTGCCTGGGAATGGCCAAAGATTTGATGGGTGCGAAACCAATGGTCCTTTATGAAAGCGATGACTTTGTAGCATTGGCTTCAGAAGAAGTCGCAATCCGGAGTATTTTTCCACATGAAATTGATACATTTGACCCATATGAAGGAGAGGTGCGAATATGGCAACTTTAGAGAAATCCTTTGATGCAGGTCTGCACTCTGAACAACTCAGTGGTCGGACTCAAGAAATTTTCTTCTCTGCAGAAGAAGAGGAAAATTTTGTTTATCCTTACAATGCGTTTCAAGTAGATTCCAACAAAAAAACAGAATTAGACGCAAAAGATTTGGAAAGTAAAGACATCAATTTGAAAATCCGCGAGCTGATGAAAGAAGGTTTTGGACACATTGTGGTGCAAAATCCTCGTGCAAAACACTCTATCGGTGTAGGTATTCTCAACCGTCTGCAACTCGATTTTGAAGGAAGTCTTGGTTATTTCGGCTGCGGCCTGGTGGACGGTCCGAATATCCGAATATCCGGTCGTGTAGGCTGGTCCTGCGCGGAGAATATGATGGCCGGAACAATCGTTATTGAAAAAAATGCCGGTTCTACATTCGGTGCGGCGATTCGCGGCGGTGACCTGGTTTGCAAGGGTGATGTAGGTTCACGAACAGGCATCGACATGAAAGGCGGCACCATTATTGTCGGTGGACGTACAGGAACTTTAACCGGTTTTATGATGCAACGTGGACGCATGATTATTCTTGGTGATGCAGGTCCAAACCTTGGGGATTCAATGTACGACGGCACAATCTATGTCGGTGGAAAAATCGCTTCGCTTGGAGTGGATGCGGTCGCCGGTGAAATGACAGATCTTGAAGCCGGGTGGATTGAGCGCAAGCTGGCACTTTATGGAATGAAGGCACCCAATGGTGCAGCTAAGTTACAGAAAATTGTGGCTGGAAAACAGCTTTGGAATTACGATAACCTGGAGCCGACCGAAAAGAAAATAATACTTTGAGTTCAACATATTTGGAAACTAACTTTCCAGCTTTAATTAATTTTCATGCAGAGAAATACAATGCCAAGAAATAAATCCCTCCTCGGTCAGAGCTTCATTTTTAAACCCGAGGTAATCGATGACATACACATCAAAGCAGAGTTGGGACGTTACCGGATGCGCGGAATGTCATTGTTCAAAAGTATTCCAACCTGGGATGACCTGACCTTTCTACCTGGAACTCTGACACGCTTCGTGATCGAAGGCTACCGCGAGAAATGTTTGACCAAAACGATAATAGGTCCAAATGCCAAACGTCCGTTGGAACTGGATATTCCAATTTACATTACCGGCATGAGTTTTGGTGCATTAAGCTATGAAGCCAAAACCGCACTGGCCCGCGGAGCAACGATGGCAGGAACCGCGACCTGTTCCGGAGAAGGCGGTATGATTCCTGACGAACGACGCTATTCATCAAAGTGGCTTTACCAATGTATTCAGTCCCGTTACGGCTTCAATCCGCATCACCTGCGTCTCGCTGATGCCTGTGAATTTTTCATTGGACAGGGCTGTAAAGTTGGATTAGGAGGACATTTGATGGGGCAAAAAGTCACCGATCAAGTGGCGGAAATGCGTTCCCTGCCTGCGGGCATTGACCAGCGTTCTCCGGCACGGCATCCGGATTGGCTTGGTCCGGATGATTTAGCTTTGAAGATAAACGAAATCAGGGAAGCCACCGATGCTCAAATTCCGATCCAGCTAAAACTTGGTTCGGCACGAGTTTATGATGACGTTCGAATGGCGCTCAAGACAAATCCAGACAGCATATATATTGACGGTATGGAAGGTTCCACCGGAGCGGGTCCGCACCTGGCTACCGAAGAAACCGGAGTTCCCGGAATTGCCGCTATTCGTCAGGCCCGCAAAGCATTTGACGATTTGGGTTATACAGGAAAAATATCGCTGGTCTATGCCGGCGGTATCAGGAATGGTGCTGACGTAGCAAAAGCAATCGCTCTGGGAGCAGATGCAGTTGCAATTGGGCACTCTGCAATGATGGCCCTCAACTGCAACAAGGACATTCCGGAAGCTGATTACGAAAAGGAAATGGGTGTTGAAGCAGGATACTGTTATCACTGTCATACTGGACGTTGTCCTGTTGGCGTTGCAACGCAAGACCCCGAATTAAGAAAGCGTCTTGACCCCGACAAAGCTGCAGAGCGGGTATACAACTTCCTGCACTGTTTGACAATAGAGTGCCAAATGTTTGCGCGTGCATGCGGTAAAACTAACGTCCATTCCCTTGAACCGGAAGACTTGGCAGCATTGACAATGGAAGCTTCAGCTTTGGCACAAGTTCCTTTGGCCGGCTCACAGCACACTGTTGGCCGACCGGACATGAATCGCTACTGAGCACTAGGCAGTTAGAAGTACTGAGTAATGAGTAACAAACCTTGTTGCCTGATGCCCGGAACTTGAAACTTGAATAATACTTGAAACTTAAAATTTTAAACTTGAAATGAGTGAAAATAACACATTAATTCCAGAAGATTTAGGATCCAAAAGAGAAAAAGAAATCGGACAGCATATCGGCTACCGCTATGATGTGAACCTTGTACCGGACTATGAGCGTCTAACGCCTTTTTTGAAAAAATATCTGGAAGTGATGAATTGGCAGGATCTGAACTGGCTGGAAGATGTTCACATGGGTTACGAAGAAGACCGTCCTGCTGTCTTTGACAGAAATATCAATGGTTGGGTTACGGTTCCCAAAGAGATGGATCTTCCCGATAATCAGCAGGACCGTGACATGATTGCCCGTGAATTACTTATCAAGTTCCAGATGTCAAAACGGCATCCGATGGTGATTCTCAAAGATAACTACGGAAAGTTCTAACAAGTGTCAAATTGCATGCTGTCAGTTTTTTTGCCCTGATTCTACAGGCTGATTGTTGATAACTGAAAACTGACTTCCAAATCTCTCAAGCAATTCCAAACTTACTTAAAAGCTGATAAAAACAGGGTTAGTTTAATTTATGTTCGACACTAACTAAAGTTTTTTGAAGTTTTATGACTTCAACGCAGTCGGATCAGAACTCGCTCCTAACCAATCCGGTTCAAAACCTAGAACGATTACATCCGGAGAGAGGTGCGGATTGAAAAGAAAATTGTGCCAGTAAGTGAATTCATAGGCTTGTTCTTCTTTTGGAAAATCTTTAACACTAGCTGGAATTCTGTAACTCTGTTGCTGGTAATCAAACTTCAGCACACACTTCCTATTTTTTACCAGCATCTTGACTGTCTCCGAATTCATTGAAAACAGCCCTGTCATCAGACCACTAAAATTTTCCACATTTTGGTAGAATGATGCTGATAGAAGCTGAACCGCTTTTTTGTATCTCTCCCGGGGATCCTGAGTTTTAAGCGCCATGAAACGGAATTGCCCTATACTCTCCTGCAGTTGGTCCGGAACAAGCAGTAGCGTTACAGCAGAAGCCGCCACTTTTCCATCTTCCAGAAAAACGTCTGGCTGCATCCCGGCCGTTGGACGTCCTTCGTCGTTGCGCATTGCATACTGCCTTATCCTGCACTGCCAGCCTATAAAATGCTTCTGAATCGGCAGTCGCTCATTTTTCGGGTTGGAGTCACTTTCAATCGTCTCTGCTCCCATAAATCTATTGGCACATTCTATCAACTTAATGGAAAGATAAGTTGATCAACTCCATGGAAAAGGACTGTTTGAGACCGGATGCAGCTTGCCCTCCTCAAAACGTGAAAAACTAAACGGTTCCAGCAGTTTGCTTTTTTCTCCCACGATATATTCAGCAACAAGTTTCCCCACTCCAAGCATCTTGTAGCCGTGATTTGAATCGGCAATCACATAGCAGTTTTCGTGATACTCATCAAATACAGGAAAACTGTCTGGAGCAAGTGCACCCAATCCTCCTGAAGGTTCACCCCGGTAAAGGTGGCGGGTATCTTCAAAACGACTTTGGCAGAAAGCTAAGGCGGCGCACCACATGTCAACAAAGTCTTTGCCGACCACAAAGTCCGGAGACTCCGTACCATAAGGATCAAGACTGAAATCATCGCCTGTTGTATCTACATTGTACGGTGCAGCGCCTCCCTGTACTCCATCAAAGCTGAAATCCGGTTTATAATAAATACCCCACATTTTATCAGTGATCAAACGTCCGTCAATGTCAGAGTAGAGTGGTGCATCAGTATCAACGTGAATCACCGGCGGACTGTTACCATCATTTGTTTTAAGCATATTTGGGTCAACACCAAGAGTGCCTTCCTGGAGACAGTAGTAACGCCACATTTCTACATTTTCATGAACTTCATCTCCATCCTTGACTCGGATTTTTGAAGGAAGATCCAGCATTTTCCAGAAAGTATTTACCCACGGACCGGCGCCGACAACTACATAATCCGTCTGAATCGTCCCACGATTTGTGATTACCGCAGAGATTGCTTTACCGGAATATTCAACACCGGTTACTTCAACATTTCCGGTAATAGTAACTCCCTCGCTTTCAGCTTTTGCCGCAAGTCCCTCCATGCATTTCATATTGTTGGAAAAGCCGCCTTTTTTTTCATGCAACACCGAAGTTATGCCCTTTGCCTGCCAGTCGTCAAACAAACCCCGCATATAAACCGTTGAATCGGCACTGCCCTCGATAAATTCTGAAGGGTAGCCAATGGCCTGCTGTTGTTCATAGATAGTGGCAATATCAGAATGCATCACTTCCGGACTAATTTGCATGTAACCGACCGCGTGATAGCTGTATGATTTCGGATCACTCTCCCACACCTCTACGCTGTGTGCCATCAATTCACGCATCGCAGGCTGGAAATAATTGTTCCGCACAACTCCGCAGGCAATTCCGGATGCACCTGCTCCTATCCCTGATTTGTCTATTACCAGGATATCTTTCCCGCTTCCGAGACCCCGATTTTTCAATTCAAGTGCTAAATGGTAAGAAGTGCTGAGACCATGAATTCCTGCACCAATTATCAGGTATTTTGTAGAACTAGCTAACATATGATTGTCATTCTAAAGACTGTTAAGATGAAATGAGACAAAACTTAACCAAAATAAGATGGTTGATTTTGAATTATTGCATTATAAAGAACAAGTTCTATTGACGTTTTAATCAGTAAACTGTTATTTATTCACAGCTTTTCTGCTCCGCCCAAAACAAAGGCCGCTTAAACTTAAGGAGCACACGTAAAAATGGTATCTGCCATATCGTTCTTGGTTAAGTTGTCTGTGGATCAACCTCTTCCAGAGCTTTTAATGCTGATTCTCCATCTCCATCTAAATACGTGTTATCAGCCAGTTCCATTTCTGGAGTGATAATAACTCCATAAGGATTTCACCCACACTTGGTAGTCTGAAAGTTTTGTCCGGGAGAGGTGTTGGCGGAAGAGCACTGCGCAGAGTTGGACTTGCATTTATGAACAGCTCTATTATTGTGGCAGAATAATGAGGTTATACTGAATGCCGTTGGAAATCCCTAAGAACTGAAGGCAAAAAACCTGACAGGAGCGAAATTCAAAGAAAGGTTAAAAGAATTATTTCCATTTGTGAAATTTAACTGAATACGGACTTTGTGTCCCAATTTCAGAAAGAATAACGAGCCTCAAAGAAAATACGGTCGTTTTCATTTAAACTCTGGAAATAAGCATTTTCTCCAGGCTGATAGAGCATCGCGCCCCCAGTGACTGAAAACGCGTCCATCACATCATATTCGAGGGACATGCGGTTAAGTCCACCGTCCTGGCCACTTTTGCCAATCATCATCCCGACCAAGCTCAGGTGAAGGGTCTGGTTGATGTAATCCTGCATGAAACTGACTGTGGTGGCAATTCTATCTTCCAGTTGAGAGTCAGGTGATTCTTCCAATTTTACATCAAAATCATTAAGGTGCTGTACTCCAAATTCAAGTGTCAGTGAAGTATCACTCCATCCTGAATACTCTGAACCCACTAGAACGTCAGTCCGTGAAAAAGTTTTATCTGTCACTAGCGCAAATTCCATCCCCTGCAATTTTGCGGCTTCCGCTTTCCAGATGAAATTTCCGGAAGGAATACTCAGAGTCGCTCCACCCATTGTTAAACGGCTGTGTCGCTGTTCTAGTGTTGGTACAGCTCCTAGTCCGGGAATGAAAGTTACTTTGGTAATTTTAAAATGAGCGGTGTCGTCAAAATACTGCGCCCAATGTAAAGACGCATCCCAACCGCTAAATGTACCGATCAGGGCCAATCCGTATTCCGTATTTTCCGCAGAACTTTCCGGAATGACTTCATTTATTTTCTGAGTCGACGGGTTAAAATCGCTGCCAAAAGGTGCGGATTTATTAAATTCAATTTGATGTGCCGCCACCGCTTCCAGTTTCAAATTTCCAAGATAATAATCAAGTTTTGTCATGGCAATCGGCAGACGGATGTCTTCCAGATCCGTCATCCCGAATTCGCGGTCATCGGTGGGGTTCAGCACGTCCACAACTCGTAAACTATTTGCTACTCCCCAGGACACAATCTGCTTTCCGAGTTTGACGTCCAAACTTCCAAAAGGACTGCCTTCCAAATAAATTTCCCGAAGTTCAGCTTCCTTTTCCAACTCGCTCAGCACTTCATCAGAAAAAGTTTCACTGTCTTTCATTCCGTATGCTAAATCGTAAAATGCTTTTCCGGAAATTCGTGTTTTCCAGTTTTCACCAAGTTTTGCATCCCAAGTCAAGGAAAAGTAAGGTCGGAGTTTCGTCAATCCGCTCCAATCCGCTTGTGTCTTGTCGGCAGGCGCGTCTTTGGCGTAACTGTAACTTGCGCTCAATCCTGTGCTTCCGGACAAATTACTCCAACTTTCAGCGTCGACTCCGGATTCTCTTTCACCGTCGGAATCCATCTCCCCGAAACGGAGTTCGGTTCTGCCGTCATCAAATCCTGAAAGCGCTTCATCTTCATCTGAACCTTCATCATCAAATCCGGACAACACATCTTCCAATGCAGAGTCTTCTGAAGTCTCCTGTGCCAATATCACATCCGGAATTCCGAGGCCAAAGATCAAAACAAACAAAAAGGATATTATATAGAACACCAATCCCGAAACGGAGTTCGGGGCTACCCTTTGAAACTTCGAAACTTTGAAACTTTGAAACTCGGTCATTTCATAAACCTTTCTCAAGCCTACGGATTGAGAACAAATCCTCATTCACTTCATCCTGATTAAAGTGGACATTTTTTTGTTTCAAAATTGTTTTGTGCAAAGTTTTCTTACCGGATTTTGTAGTCACATGCATTTCGGTTGAAACCCATATTCCGTCAATTTTCTCTAACTTGCGTACATCCAGATACTTGTTGCGCTTCTTTTTGTACACCCAGCGCACCCCGCGAACCATGACCAAATTATCCTGGCGAATGAAAATCACGGACTTGCTGTAGCCGCTTTTTTTTGCTTCAGCTTTGGTTTTTGGAACAGATTTGATTTGCCAGACTTTGTGACCCTTTACCTCGGTTTCTTTCATCAAAGTATAATCGTATAGGTCAAGGTCGGGAGAAGTCATATCGGAGTAATTCAGGTCTGATCCCATGAAACTACCGCTTTTGTCTCCTGCAGCAATCCGCTTGGTTTTGCGCAGAGCCGGAAGAAAAAGCCACTGGTCATCATCCTTACCGGATTCGTCATAATCAAAGGTCAGAAATCCGGTATTTCTGACGTCAGCAGGAGAGAGGAAAAACATTAAGCTCAGAGAGTCTTTTCCTTTCTCAAGTCCAAAAGTTTTAAGTTTTCGGACACGTTTCTTGCCTTTTTTATCAATTAAAATCATTTCCATTTCAGTAATTGAGCGGTCGCCTGTGTCACGGGCATTGACTTTTTCCATGATTTCGCGACCTGTGAGGGCCAAAACTTTTTTCGGCAGAACAAAAACACCCGAAAAAAGAGTTGCGAAAATTGAAATACTGATGATATTTGATACTAATTTATTAAATTTCATGGTGTCTCCTTTTAATTGTCAGTAGTCTTATTCCGGTAAATCAAAGTCATCATTGCCGGTGCCAGCAGGAGGTCGGCCAGTAAAGCCATGATGATTGTGAATCCTGTAATTAAACCAAATGAATATAAATTTTTCAAGGTTGCCTGAGTGTAAACGAAAAATCCAATTGACAAGGCAACCGTGGTGAACAACATCGCACGTCCTGCTGTGTGAAGCGTGTTTGAAACTGCTTCAGAAACATTCCGGGAATCGTGAAAATAGCGCCGGAAATTGTGCAGAAAATGCACCGTATCGTCCACTGCCAATCCGAGTGCAATGCTGCCGACAAGCATGGAAGCCATGTCCAGCGGCAAATCCAAAGCGCCCATAACTCCCAATCCCATCAGTATCGGCAGGAAGTTCGGAATCATGCTCCAAAGCCCCAGGCGCCAATCGGTCAGCAACAAGATCATCATCAGCGTAATTATTACTGCAGCAGCTGAATAACTGATTACCATGCTCAGCATCACAAGGTCAATGGTGCGGGTCAGTAAAGGAACAAGTCCGGTAACTATGATTTCTTTTGCATCCCCAAAAAGTTCATTTGCTTTTTCTTCCAGTTGCCGAATCATCTCCGTATAGGATCCGGCATCGGCCCATGAAGTTTTGACCGTGATACGTGCCTGAGAAAATTGAGAATCAACCACATTCTCCAAATCATCTGATCCACTGTTTTCAAACAAAATTAATTCCTGTCCAATCAAATCCCGATTTTCCGGAACCACATAAAACTCTTCCTGATTTTCATTCAGGGCTTGATGGATTTGCTTAAGAGTATCAGCGAT
>Ga0208700_1000319_pt1 | contig 15721 bp, 16 predicted proteins | sample DeeseametaMP2016_FD_184179 | JGI IMG/M metagenome (GOLD analysis project Ga0208700, IMG submission 184179) | Marine microbial communities from the Deep Pacific Ocean - MP2016 (SPAdes) | ecosystem: Environmental > Aquatic > Marine > Oceanic | place: East of Hawaii, North Pacific Ocean | collected... | reverse complement strand
GCAACAATTCTGCTACATCTAATGTGTATAATGGAATCACCCTATATTCAAATGGCGGTAATCTTGGTCCATCTAATACTTACTTAATTAACAACTCATTGCACACTATTAACACATGGTCTCATCCTGTAGGAGTTGTTGGCACTCCTTATTTATTGCAAGATAAAACGCTACTTGTTCAGCTTCGTTCTGAGCAACATCATTTTGGCGACTCCCATGGGCCCATAGGTGGACGATTTAATAAAATAGACTGGGACGGTACAGTTCTATGGGAATATTTTTATTACGATTCAACTTATCACCCTCATCACGATATTGAGCCAATGCCTAATGGGAATATTTTAGTTTTGTGCTGGGAAAAGAAGACATATGAGCAAGCACAAAATTATGGCAGGGTAGATATAAACGGAGAAATGTGGCCATTGAAAATTGTAGAGATCCAACCGATAGGTTTAGACGATGCAAACATTGTTTGGCAGTGGCACCTATGGGATCATTTGGTTCAAGATGTTGATTCCTTGTTACCTAATTATTATGATATAGCATCCCACCCTGAATTAATTGATATTAATCTTGGACAATTTACCAATGAAAACAGCGGGGATTGGCTGCACACAAACGCCATTGCATATAATCCTGATTTAGATCAAATTGTTTTCTCATCCAGGCATCTAGACGAAATATTTATTATTGATCACAGCACCACAAATAATGAAGCTGCTTCTCATATGGGAGGTAATAACGGTATGGGCGGAGATATATTATATCGATGGGGAAATCCTGAAAATTATAATAGAGGTGATGAAAGTAATAAAATGCTTAATGCACAGCATGGCGTGAATTGGATACTTGATGATTATCCTGGAGCTGGTAACTTATTGATATTTAATAATAACCCTAGCGATACCAGCGGACAGGACCATACTGTAGGGAATTCCAGTGTTGTTGAAATTATAACACCTTTAAATAATGATGGGGGATATGATATTTCTACCGATAGTAGCGTTTACGGCCCAAATGGATATTTATGGGAGTATGGTGGCGATAACTCATTTTTCTCTCATTTTCAGTCAGGAGCTTATAGACTTCCAAATGGGAACACAATAGTAACAGTATCACAAGAAAAATATATTTTTGAAATTGATAGTCTAGATCAGATTACCTGGGAATATTATTTTGAAACTCAATCAGGGTTAAGTGGCAATACAGCGCGCGCACAAAAATATCAACCTAATTATTTTACATTTTCTCTTGGAGATATGAATTTTGATTATGTATTAAGTATCGAAGATTTAATTATTATTTGCAATATTATTTCTGAAAATAATCCATATTTAGAGAATGGTGATATGAATCAAGATAATATAATTGACAGCGATGATATCGATTTAATCGTTGATGCAATTTTATTTAATGAATGATATTATTGAATACCGTTATGTTCAGATTAGTGAAAAATAATGTCAGAGATAATATAATTACTTAACAAAGAGAAACTATTATGGGTCAAGTCCAAAATGTTCTGTAAAATGAGTCAAGCGATCACAGTTTCTCCGCCTGCACCTGTGTTCTGTTGAGCAGGTTGATTTATTGTTTTGGTTTCTTTTCTTCTTTCAAGCAATGACATATCCAGGTATCGTCTACCGGTTATCCATTCTTCTGCTTGTTCCATGCATAAAGCTCCAATGAGTCTCAATGCAGAGTTTCTGTTAGGAAAAATACGAAGAACACTGGTTCGTCGTTTAATCTCCTGGTTAAATCTTTCTAAACTGTTTGTCGTTCTAATTCTTCGCCGGTGCTCATCGGGGAAGTTTAAACAGGTTAAGGCATCTTCACCTGCAGTTTCCAGCAGATCAGCTGCATCCGGGTATTTTTCCGATAAATCATTAATGAATACCTGGAGTCGTTTAAAACCTGTTTCCTTATCTGGCGCTAAAAAGATATCATCCAAGCGTTTCTTTACCCATGCTTTATCCTTGTTCCTTACTTTATCCAACATGTTCTTTTTAAAGTGGACCTGGCATCGTTGCCATTGGCAGCCGGGGAAGTCTTCTTCAATGGCCTTTACCAAGCCGGGATGGGCATCGCTAATGACAAGGCGGACACCTTTAAGACCTCTGTTCTTTAGTCCATTAAAGAACATAGACCAGTTGGTCTCATTCTCCTTGTTACAGACATCTACACCAATAATATCTCGTTTCCCTTCTTTGTTAACCCCTTTGGCAATAAGCACAGCATGACTTTCAACCTTATGATCTCTGCGAACCCTATTATACCTGGCATCCACGAACACGTAAGGGTATTCTTCTTCCAAGGGACGATTAAGCCAGGCCTGGATCTCTGTATCCAGTTTCTTCACAATCTCCGATACCTGGCTCTTGGAAAAAGAAAGACCGCACAAACTTTCTGTAATCTTTTTAACCTTTCGGGTGGCAACGCCTTTAATCACCATTTGTTGAAGACAGGCAAGCAATGCTTTTTCACTCCTTTGGTACCGGTCAAACAGTTCTGTTGAAAATGAACCCTCTCTATCTTGTGGAACAGATAAAAACAGTTTACCCACTCGGGTATTCAACTGACGGGGTTTATACCCGTTACGGTGGCCACGGCGGCTCCCCGTTCTTTCATAAGGCAGGGCATTCAAGTGATGGGACATCTCTTGATCTAAATACTCTTGTAAATAGGTTCCGACCACTTGTTTTAAAAAGTCTGCATCATTTAGGTTTTTATTTGTACTTTTTCTCTGGGTCATGGTTTTACTCCTTTTATTTGCTTCTTGGTATAAACAAATTTAAGAGAAAACTGTGACCCCTTTTTTAAAAGTACAGAAAATTATGGACATAACTACTCTGATTACAAAACGCTTATATATGGTGTAGACATATCTAGTAAAGTAATGTTAAATAAAGACCAAAATAAAACGACAATTCATAATTCTGATGATGGCACCGCACGCCGCATTGGACCACCCCCGGAACCTGCTGTTCTTTCATTGATGGTGGACCGAGTAAAGGGCCAGCCTCATAATACAGCCTTCGCCGTTTACGAGGATGGTTTTTGGAGACAATTGAGCTATGCTGAAATTCGACATCGCTCTATGGTCCTTTCATCATGGATGATAGAACAATCGATGCAACGTGAATCACGAGTTGCAATTTTGTCTGAAAGTAAACCAGAATGGGGAATCGCATTTTTTTCAATAATTCGTTCTGGCGGAGTTGCGCTCCTACTGGATAGAAGTCTAACAATAGGAGAGCTCGAGCCAATAATAAAGGATGCTGAACCTAAAGCCATACTTACATCTGCTACATACCTTGATAAAGCACAGGAACTCCGTAAGCGTGTCACTGGCATAGAACATATTATTGTAATGGAGGATGAGAGTCAATCCAATCAATATCAGAGTTATCGTGAGCTTAAGCCTAACGAAGGGATAATCGAAGTACGAGAAAGAGATTGGAACGAACTTGCAGTTTTAACCTACACATCTGGAACAACTGGAACTCCCAAAGGTGTTATGACAAGTTTTCAGAATCTGATATTTGAAGTGGATACATTATTGGAACAAATTCATTTAAACCCAACTGAAACAACCGTTTCTATATTGCCCTTAAGTCATCTATTTGAATTAGTAGGAGGCTTTTTATGTACGCTTTATAGTGGTGGTAAAATAGCCTATATCAATTCACTTTTCCCGCAAGACATTCTACAAGCTATGAAAGATCAATCGGCAAATCGAATGCTGGCTGTTCCTCTATTCTTTCGAATGGTAAAAAAACAAATTGAACGACAAGTAAGTAAAGGTCCAAAGGCCAATCGAATGATTTTTTGGTTCCTCTTTAATGTTTTTGCACCTATTTCTCCAGTAGCTCTCCGTCGATTGGTCTTCCAAAAAATCCACAAAGAATTCGGAGGCCAACTGCAATATTTTATGTCTGGAGCCGCACCCTTAGATATTGACACGGAAATATTTTTTGATCGCATTGGACTCCCAATTTATCAGGGCTATGGGCTGACAGAAACAAGCCCGGTTGTAACCGTTAATACTAAAGAACATAACCGAAGAGGTACGGTTGGTCGTGCTTTACCAAATACTCAGATTCGAATAGCAAATGATGGGGAAATTCTAGTAAAAGGACCTCACGTCACTCAGGGATACTATAAGCGAGATGATCTAACCGCTGAAGTTATAGATACTGAGGGTTGGTTCCACACAGGAGATCTGGGAATTATTGATGGGCATGGATATTTAACCATTAATGGAAGAAAGAAAAATTTGATTGTTTTGGGCAGTGGGAAAAAAGTCCAACCTGAAGAAGTTGAACAATATCTTGAACCTTCTCCTCTATTTAAAGATGTTTGTATCCTTGGTCTTACACATCTAGATTCATTAAGAACAGGACAAGAGGAAGTCGTTTGCATGGTTATTCCAGCTGAGGATCACCTTGAATTATTCTCAGATGAAAAAACGTTGAAACTTGCATTAGAAAATGAAGTAAGACTACGATGTAAAGTAGTTGCTGATTATAAGCGTCCAACTTCTATTATAGTTTATATGGGAGAAATGCCAATGACCACAACTAAAAAGATTAAGCGAAGCGACGTTCGTTTATTAGCTGAAAAGTTAAGGAGAAAGAATGATGCTTAGCATGTCAACCGCTATTATTGCTATTTTGAACATTATTTTTGTTGGGCTGTTACCCCGCATTTTTTTTAGACAAGATGGAACGTTCAATCTAAAATGGATTCTCACGGCAGCTCCTTATGGCCTGAGTCCAATATTCCTTTTATTTAACACAAAAGAAATTGCGATTTGGGAACCATTCGTATTTGGTTTTAACTCTGAACGTCTGATCCTTGAATCTTTAGCAATGCCAATTTTTGCTTTATCAATTGCATTAATAGCCTTTACCATAGGTATTCATCGGGTACCACTTGCGCTCTGGCATCAAGAAAATGATGCACCTAAGAATATAGTTACTCATGGATCTTATGCATGGGTTCGTCATCCATTTTATACTTCTTTCATAATATGTCTTACTGGATGTGTTATAATTTGTCCCCACCTCTCAACAATCGGGACTTTAATTTATGCTGTCGTAGTTTTAATGGTAACTGCACGTCGAGAAGAATCTCAACTAAGTTCTTCTGAATTTGGAGAAGAGTACAGGGAATATATGACAAGAGTAGGGCGATTTTTCCCAGGTATTGGTAGAGTTTCGTGAGCATTTATTACATGCATGATCTTTCATATGCCATGGGATCGATAAAGCGTACAGTAGATGAATCAGCAAAGACGGATACCTTTTCATCAGTAAAGCTCCTACGTAGTTCTGGGTTTGAAAATCATTACATTGCTGATGAGAATGAATCCGTTTTAGATCTAGCGATTAAGGCCGTAGAGCCAATCCGTGATAGGCTTAAAAATCTTGATTCGATCATATGGGCCTCCTGTATACCAGAGAATGCAACAGTGGGTAATCGTGAATATTTTGAAAAATCTAAGGACGTAAAACCTCTAATGGATTTTCCAGCTAGTCGTCTCCAATCTCATTTAGGTATGCCCCAAGCAATAGTTCTAGGATTGGTACAACAAGCGTGCACATCTATGCTAGGTTCCATACGTGTAGCCTGTGGGTTATTAGCAACAGAAATTGATTTTAATAATATTCTATGTATTACATCTGACCGTTTTCCTCTAGGCGCAAAATACGAACAGGCCTATAATTTGATTTCAGATGGTGCCGCCTGTTGCATTGTCTCTAGAGAACAAAAAGGGTTTCGTATACTAGCATCTCATCATATTACTAACGGTTCTGCAGTACAAGCAAATGATGAAGAAACTGTAGCGGTTTATTTCACTTATATGAATCGTATAGTAAATGAAATATTGGAAAAATTCAAAATTACTATTGATGACCTCGATTGGATAATCCCCCAAAACATTAATCAAAAAGCTTGGCAAATTTTATCTCGCGTACTCAAGATTGATCTTGACCGGGTTTTTGTCGAACCGATGTCGGAAGTTGCACATTGTATATCAGGTGATAATATTATCAATTTGAAGCATCTAAACGATAGCCAAAGGATAAAACCAGGCCAACGACTATTATGCTTAATGGCAGGCTATGGTCTTAATTGGCAAGCTTTACTATTGGAGAAGGTGAATTAATATGGAAACCAATATCAACACTGATAAACTAGACCAAATGGTTAAAAGATTATGTCGAGTCTCAGAAGATAATTATATCGATCCTTTTTCTCGCTTAGAGTGGCCAGAAGAATTAGATAGAGATAATTGGTTTACTAGCCCTGAACTGATTTCAATTGAAGGAACACCTATATGGGATAACTTGGATGAATCACAGCGTAAAAATTTAAGTTTCTTCGAGGCAGTTGGCTTCTATAGTATAAATATTCATGGTGAACGTATGTTAATTGAAGGTCTAGCAAGCCGCTTATATCGCAAGGATAAATATGCGGTAACTCCCTACCTCCATCATTTCCTTGATGAAGAAAATAAACATATGATTTATTTTGGTCGATTTTGTACTCTATATGCAAATGGACCTTATCCAGAAAAAAAGGTAAAATTTGATCAGGAGTACGAAGAGGGTGAAGAAGATTTTCTATTCTTTTCAAAGGTAATGGTATTTGAAGAGATCGTCGATCTTTTTAATCGTAGACAGGCAAAAGATGATCGCCTTCATCCCTTGGCTAAAGAAATAAACTGGTTGCATCACTTTGAGGAATCTAGACACTTAGGTTTTGGACGTGAGTTTGTTAAAGTTTTATGGCAATCCTATAGTAATAAATGGACAACTAACGGGTTAAAACGTATTAGGGATACTATAAGTAGTTATATTGAGGCAACTTGGAAAGAATATTATAACCCATCAGTTTACAAGGATGCTGGATTATCAGACCCTTTTTCAATTAGAAAAATGGCTCTAAAACATCCCACATCCATCACAAGGCGCGCTGAAATCTCAGCTCCGCTTATTAAATTTTTATCAAAAACTGGAATCCTTCCAAATGCTGAGGAGTTACCAATATGAGTAATAAGATCAGAAAAAAAATACATGCATTTATTATTGAAAATTGTGAAAGCGAGATTTCTAGTCTCTCTGATAATACACCCATTTTTGAAAGTGGATTATTTAAGAGCGTCCAGATTATGGACCTTATACTATTTGTAGAAGAAATCAGCGGAAAAGAGGTAGATGTCGAAGGCTTAAAGCCTGGTGCTTTCAAAGATATTGATACAATCATAAAAAACTTTGTTGAAACTGAGAAGAAGAATTGAAAATTGGATTAAGTGAACATGCCCCTGGGCTTTGCGCTATATATGGCCCTCTTTTAAATCTTGATAAATCTCTGGATGCTATCTTTCTGTCTTGGGCACATCAATTTAAAGCCCTAGAATATAGCTTCCCTCAGTTCCTCGCTGTAAAGCACCTGGATCGACTACAATATTTTACATCTTTCCCTCATCTAGCAACTTTTGCTGTTACTTTGGATCGTGATGAAGATGAGCTAACGCGCTTCAGTCATGAACATAAGGTCTTAGAAAATGGGAGTTTAGAATTACCTAAAATTCAGCCGAGTACTCACGTAATAACTCCAGCCGCTTGCTATCATGCCTATGTAGAATTTGAGGGGCAACAATTCGATCAACCAAAAATTATCACAACTCGAGGAATCTGTTGCCGCTGTGAGGATCATTACGTGAGCTTAGAAAGGCAATGGACATTTTCTATGCGAGAGATTATATGTATTGGTACTCCAGAGGAGGTCCATAATTTTCTAAATAATGCAAAGGAAAAAGTAGACCGTTTTATTAATAAACTTGGGATAAATGTAAAATGGGAAGGAGCGACAGACCCATTCTTTAACCCGAAAAATAACCCAAAATATATCTTCCAAAAATTAGAGCCAGTCAAAAAAGAATTGGTTTTTGATAATCGCTTAGCTATTGCATCAACCAATGATCATATTAATTATTTTGGAGAAGCTTTTAACTTAACACGTAACGGTGAAACATTGTCCTCAGGGTGCATTGCATTTGGTATGGAACGTTGGTTATCTGCTATCGTAAATACATTTGGTGAAGATCCAAACTCTTGGCCTTCTTTTAATATTTCTAATGCCTAAGCGAGCGCTAATCACTGGAATTACCGGATATGTAGGTCTTGGTGTAGCTAAACAGCTTATTAATGAAGGGTTTGAAGTCATTGGATTAGTCCGGAATAATAATGAGGATTTCAAAGAGCGAATAGAAACACTTCGTATGGATCTTGGTGAAACAGAGATATTGCAATTTATTTGTTGTGACTTAGAAGATAATCAATCCTTAAGTAACAAAAACCTTGATGGAATAACACATATCATTCATGCAGCGGCTGTCACTAGATTCAATGTAGAACAAGAATTAGCACACACTATAAATGTTGAAGGCTCTCGCAAAATTTTTGAATTAGCCAGGTCTTGTCCAGATCTTGAATGTCTAAGCTATATTAGTACTATATATACTTGCGGATTAGCTGAGGGTGACATTTTTGAAACACATCATCAACCACAAGCCTTTGCCAATCATTATGAGAATAGCAAATTTGATGCAGAAACCTTATTACAATCAGAATATGGAGAATTACCTTGGCAGATCTTGCGTGTAGCAACCATTATCGCTGATAATGAACAAGGTATAGTTACTCAACAGAATGTTTTTCATAATACATTAAAACTATTCTTTTATGGATTATTATCACTCGCACCAGGGGAAAAGAATGCCCCACTTTATTTTGTAACCGGTCAGTTTGTTATAGATGCGATAACCGAGCTATCTCAGAAATATAATGCCCAATCCATCTATCACATATGCCATAGCCAAAATGAGACTTCCACACTAGGTGAACTTTTGGATCTAGCGTATGACCGTTTTAATGAAGAAGAAGATTTTCGAGCACGGAATATCCTCAAACCTATATTATGTGATTCAGAATCTTTTAATCTTTTGGCTGGCGAGACGGAGAAGATGGGGGCTACGGTAATGAGCCAAGGATTAGGAAGTATCTCTCCATTTGCCAAACAATTGTTTACAATAAAAGATATAAAGAATGATAAGCTTCGAAATATTTTAAAAAATTATTCTGCACCGGACCCTAAGAAACTTCTTAATTCAGTTTGCAGTCACTTGCTGGAGACTCGATGGGGTAAACGTGCTACTTAATGAACAGATTAATTCTATCGAGATCATTCTTTCTTTTAGTTCTCAGTCTCCTGCCTTTTTGTCATCAAAAGAACAAAAACAAAGTAATCTACTTTTCGGGTTACCTCGGTATAAGAGTTGGTTATACGGTAGATCCGCACTAAAAAATTTATTATCTAATTTGAATTTAGACATGGATACAAGCAGACTGACCTTTCCAAACTCAAGATTTAGTTTGAGCCATTGTGTAAACTTGGCTGTTGCTGCCGGATTATTAACAGAACAAAAATCGATTGACGGTGTAGGTGTGGATCTAGAACTAAATCGTTCAGTTACAGATATGCACACAAAATTTTATCTATCTCGAATAGAACGTAGATCAGCATTAGACAATGATGACAGGATAAGATTGTGGACAATAAAAGAAGCTCTTTTCAAAGCGGATCCTGATAATCAATATACAGTACTGGGACACTATGAAATAGAAGATCCTTCATTATTGCAGGGAAAAGCTAAAAATAATAGAGGGCGATCATTTTATTATTCATGTGAAAAGCTTCCTATGGATAAAATATTTGAAATAAGATCAGGTGGATGGATAAGTTGTGCAGTATCATTCTCAGCATCTACTTGATTACTAAAAATTGGAGACCTAAATGCCTTTAAATGATAATCACCATTATATTTTAAGCTACTATCGAACCAGTGAAATATCAGGTGCTCTTTTCTTTGGGCGTCTTTCAAAAATACTTCCACCTGGACCAATTCAAGTCGACATGACCAAACACTTCGCAGATGAAGCAGCGCACGCTTATTACTGGACAGATGCAATCCAACGCTTAGGCCGTGAGCCATTAAAGCTTAGAGATAGTTATCAAGATCAATATAATGATGCAATTGGTATACCTACAAACGTGATGGAAGTTCTCGCTATTACCCAAGTCTTTGAACGTAGGGTAATTAATGCTTATGCTCGTCATGAACGCATGCCAAACCTAGATCCCATAGTTAAAGAAACTATTAATAGAATTATGGATGATGAAAAATGGCATATAGAGTGGATTAAAAATGCTCTTAAGTCATTAGAACCTGAATATGGTAAAGATCATATTGATCAAACTATTAAAAGATATTTGTTAGCAGACAGAGAGGTCTATGCCAAAACAATGCAAGAACTTGAAGAGCGGTATGATGACCTTCTCAAAGGAAAAATGTAAGATGAATATAAAATCTGAAGAAATAAAAAATCGAATTGCTGAAGTATTAAATATTTCTGTTGAGCGATTCAATGATGAGACCACACTAAAAGATCTGATATCAGACTCTTTTTTATTAGTGGAAATGGCGATTGAACTTCAAGAAGATTTTCAAGTCCGATTTTCACAAGAAGATCTTAAAGAGGTAGGAACCATCGGAGACTTAATATTTCTCATTAAAAATAAAAAAAGTAATTCTTAATTATTATTAGTTAAGCACTAAGACCTTCAATGATCACTTTCCATTGAAAAACTTTTATCTAAAACTATATGATCTAATATCACGTTTCCATTTGTGGATCATATTGGTCGCAATATCATTGAGTATTGTAGCCGGATTTTTTGTTTCAAAGATCCAATTTGATATGTCTTTTAGGCCACTATTTGCTGATGAAGATGAAATGTTTATTCCCACTCAAAATTTTGAGGATATTTTCGGTGAGGCATCTGGTGCACATATTGGTGTGATCCTAGAAAGTGAAAATATTCTTACAGTACCATATTTACAAAAACTAGAGCAACTGTCAGATCAGGTAGTAGGATTAGATCATGTGACTTCAGTTATTAGCCTCACACATTTTGATTTTCCAATATGGACCCCAAAGGGTAAAGAGATTAGGCCCTTAATTCCAAAATCGTTATTAGATAAAGATCCACTTGATCCTTATTTTGTAGAACATATCCTTTCAAACCCAAAAGTTAAACAAGTAATCTTATCTGAAGATGGTGGTAAGACTCTACTATTAGCTCGTTTAGATATTCCATTAAAAGATCTAAAAGGGAGAAAGATTGTCATCCAAAATTTTAAAAAAACCATAACAGATGGCATACCGCTTGGTACAACCACACGCTTTACTGGTGTTTCAATGGTTGAGAATGCCTATGCTGATATTGTTTTAAAGAGCCTGATTCGTAGTACACTCCTAACCAGTATCGGTCTAGTAATAGCATTATTTCTTTTTTTTGGGAGATATTCTAGTATTGGGGTAGCACTTGCTGGTGTAACAATAGGCTCACCTATTACTTTAGCTATCATGCAAATAATTGGACAAAATATCACAATTGTTAATAGCATGGTTCCCATCATGTTGTTAATTATTGGAGTCGCAGATGCAATACACATGGAGCAGTCATTCATTCATTATCTTAAAGGCAAAAGAAGTGTTCCCGAAGCAGTACATAAAATGTTTGGCACTATGGGTCTCCCTTGTCTTATGACCACTGTAACAACAGCGATAGGGTTTTTATCATTGCGTATGGCAAATATTGAAGCTATTCGAGATTTTGGTTTGAACGTCGCTATTGGTGTAATTATTGTTTACATCATGAACATAATATTTGTACCATTTCTTTTGATTCATTTACCATCTAAACAAATAAATTTTACGAAATGGTTCAGTGATGGTTTAAATCATTTTTTATATTTTTCTAGTCAATTAGTTATTAGTCATCCCAAAAAAATCACGTATGTATTTCTTACTCTTATTATATACTCTATTTGGATGCTGCCTAAACTTTCTATGGATCAAAAGTTTAATGAAGAGGTTCAGTCAGAGCATCCTATAAGATTTAATCAAATGTTATTAGAACAAGAGTTCACTGGATTCTTAGGTCCCGAGGTGAGTGTTAAAATTATTAATGATAATCACTTATGGGATACAGATGTAATGGACAATCTTAGTAGTTTTGAAAGTGCTTTACGCAATCATCCAGATATTTTGCAAGTCAGGTCATATCTTAGCTATGTACCTGATGGCATTCCTGATTCATTAGTGAAGATTTTTCTTAAAGATCTAAGAGATGACCCTATCCTAAAATATCAGATCCAAGAAGTAATCACACTCGATGGGAAATGGGCGAGTGTAATTGTGCGCACTAAAGATATGGGAACAAAAAAGGCAAAAATATTTAAGGATTGGATAAAAGAAATTAGTACACGTGAACTAGGACCTAATTTTGAAGTAGAAATGGTAGGCCAGTGGTGGCTTGCCCAGCGCGGTATGATGAATATATTAAATGATATGCTTTCGAGTTTTGTGACCGCCTGTATTTTAATCCTCCCCATCATGGCACTTTTACTTCGCAATATGCGATTGTTCTTTATTAGCCTCCTGCCAAATATATTCCCAATGCTTGCAGCATTAGCTTTTATGGCAACAGCGGGAATCTCCGTTAGGATAGGGACTGCAATGATACTGGCTATAGCATTGGGTATCGCAATAGATGACACCATCCATTTTATGATACATTTAAGAGAACAAGATTCCAAAAGCAATGATAGAAATGAAATTGTAAAATTAACCATCGCTCAAACTGGAAAAGCAATATTATATACATCCGTTATATTGGTAATTGGATTTATTAGTATGCTCTCTAATGATCTGATCGCTATCCAAGATATGGGTATCGTTGCTTCTTTTACAATAATTATAGCCCTTCTTGCAGATCTATTTTTTGTTCCTGCAATTTATCTTATTGGTAAAAAATAAAGGGTAAAGTCCCAAAACAGCCACTAAATGTATAGTCCTTCTAACTGTTTCATAATGAGTTTTTTCTGGTTTTCAATGTTATCATTTCTATGATTGTAACGCCAGACATATTCAGCCAGGTAAAGTGGCAAACGTTCTTTCCTAATTCCACCTTTGGCGGCCAACCTTCTTTTAAGATATCCCCAGAACCCTTCAAGGCCATTAATGTGGTTTCCTTTGCCATCACTGTACTCACCTTTATGATGTTTAACAAGGCGATGAACATAGCCTTTGGCAGCAACTCCTGTGTAACTCTTCCACGTGTCAGAACAGACAATACTACCCGCTTTTACTCGTCGAGAGATAAGAGGCATTAATGTTTTTGCTTCTACATCAGGAACCACTTGAGCCCACACTTTCCCTCCCCGGCAGAGAATACCAAATACAGGTGTCTTGGAAGTGCCTCTGCCACGCTTGGTTCCTCCGGATTTTGCACTGTGCCTCTTATTCTTCCACTGTCCACCTAAATAAGTCTCATCTACTTCAACGGTCCCTGAGAACACTTCAGGAATATCTTTCTGGAAGGCCATACGAACATAGGTTAAGGCTCGCAATACTCGCTTTCGTTCAATCCCTGTTTCCTGAGCAATGGCAACAACGGGTAAACCTCGCAAAAACCAGTGTAAAATTTTGGCCCACTCTTTGCGGGTTAAATGTAAAGGTAACTTCCATGGGATCCATTCGTAACCACAACTGCTGCAACGCTTCTTTTCTCATCGGACAGAGTAAAGTTTTGAACAACCACAGCGTAAGCACTTCAATTGCTTTGTCATATGTGTAATTTAACAACATTAGTGGCTAAACTGGTACTTTACCCTATTAATATAATTGATAATAACACACCTTCTAATGGAGGCGGTTTATTTATTTTTTCTGGTTCCGCTCCTCAATTGTTTCCTGGATTCAAGTAGTAAGTGCAACATAGTATGATTCTCCAAAAAATACCTGATTGGGTGTTTTATACCCAAGTCTTTTTCTCGGACGATTGTTAAGTCTTTTCATGGCATGGATTATCTCACTATCTGTTATGGTCCTAAAGTCCCTGCTTTTAGGAAAGTATTGGCGGATGAGACCATTGGTATTTTCATTGGTCCCTCTTTCCCAGGAAGAATACGCATGAGCAAAATAAAAGTTACATTTAAGTCCCTTTGCGATTTTCTTATGATTTCCAAACTCTTTTCCATTGTCGGACGTAATCGTATGAACCTTGTCAGAAATGGAGTGCAGCAACCGTTTGACGGCATCTTCCGTATTTTCTTTCGTTCGCTTGTCCACCTTGTAAATAAGGGCAAGTCCCGACTTTCTTTCCGTTATAGAGACGATAGCCTGCTTAGGGGCTTTGCCGATGATTGTATCCGCTTCCCAGTCTCCCACACGAGACCGCGTGTCAACGATGGCCGGTCTTTGGTCTATGCCGATTCTATTCTTAAGGATGCCCCGTCGTTCATTGGATCCATAACGTTTCTTTCTTTTCTTTTTGCAGCGTAGATGAAGATACAGAGAACCACCAGCCAGTTTATTTTTAAGAACGTATTGGTAAATCCATTCATGACTGATAGATATTTTCATGTTTTTCTTCATCCAACCGCTGATTTGCTCAGGACTCCATTCTTTGCATATCAATCGATCGACGAAAGCCCAAGTGCTGCCGTCAATTTGAGGACGAACTTTAGCTTGCCGTCTGTGTTCCGCAAATGCATCGGCCTGTTTGGGACGATAGCCTCGTCCTCCGCGATTTCGCTTAAGTTCCCGACTCATGGTCGATTTATGAACGTCAATCACTTCGGCAATCTTTGATTGTGTTTGTCCTGTTTTAAGCAACGAATATATTCCGTATCTTTTTTCCAGCGTGAGCTGGCTGTAGTGTTTCATTTGTGCACCTCTTATTTAGCTGTGAGAAAAGTGCGAAGCCTACAGCGGCTCCGCTTTTTCTACAACCAGTCATTGAGTTGCACTTAAGAGTTGAATTCAAGACTTTTATTAAACTGGCTGAAGCACAAAAAGAAAATGTAGAAAAGTTAATTGATCTTGCCCCAGATATTGATGACCCAAAGAAAAGCATTGAGCATGGGATTGAAATGATCAAATTGAATAAACTGAAAAAAGATACCGAACTTTGGATTGGTGGTGGGGAGTTTGGTGTATCCGGATGAGAAAAAATAATTTGCCGCGAAGGTCGCGGAATGGCACGAATGCTAATAAATTAGGAATCCTGATTATTATTCCTTAGTTGCATCTCATGACAAGGCATACAAATAAACAGTTGTTACGATGGATTCATTCTTTTTAAAAGCAGGCGACCTCATTAGGATTGAAGTTGAAATCCCAACGATTGAAAAACCAGTATATTTGTTAATTACGAGAATTATCGTTAATGGAAATGCACAACCCACCCCATCCCGTTGAATTCATACGAGAAATTTAGATGGAGCCATTTGGCTTAACTTTAAGAAAAGTTGCTAAAAAATTAAAAGATGCACTTTCTACATTTAACCGGGTATTGAATGGGAAAAGTAGTATTTCACCTGTATTGGCATTGCGACTTTCTAAAATTTTTGGAAGAAGTCTTGCCAGTTGGTTGATGATGCAGGATAATTATTCTCTTTGGGTTACAAAGAATAAAATGGATCTAAAGGGAATAAAAAAGATAGACATAATCCCGACTTAAACCCTTGTACTTAACGGCGGATCTGTTTTTGGGGCATAGATTCGTTCCGGATCCAGATCCC
>Ga0208700_1000318_pt1 | contig 15735 bp, 18 predicted proteins | sample DeeseametaMP2016_FD_184179 | JGI IMG/M metagenome (GOLD analysis project Ga0208700, IMG submission 184179) | Marine microbial communities from the Deep Pacific Ocean - MP2016 (SPAdes) | ecosystem: Environmental > Aquatic > Marine > Oceanic | place: East of Hawaii, North Pacific Ocean | collected... | reverse complement strand
TGGACAGTTTTCAGCTGACACAATCAACATTCAACCGTTAATTGATAATAATCAACGATGATCAAATAATAATCAACCGTATTGGTGTTTGTAGTAATCTCGATATGTTCCGGTAGTAATGTTACTGACCCAGTCCTGGTGGTCAATATACCAGCGGATGGTTTTGGTCAGCCCTTCCTCAAAAGTGTGACGCGGAGTCCAATTTAAAGTGTTTTTAATTTTTCCTGCATCTATTGCATAGCGCCGGTCGTGCCCGGGACGGTCCTTAACAAAAGTGATTAGATTTTCACATGAATCAGCTCCGCTTCGATTAAGCTCTTTGTCCAGTTCACGGCACAAATAGCGGACAATATCGATATTGCTCCATTCATTGCATCCGCCTATATTGTATGTTTCTCCGGTATCTCCCTCATGAAAAACACAGTCCAAAGCTTCACAGTGGTCTTCAACAAACAACCAGTCCCGAATATTTTTCCCATCTCCATAAACAGGTATGGGAAGGTTCTGAGTACAATTATTTATGAGCAGCGGCAACAGTTTTTCGGGAAATTGATAAGGACCGTAGTTATTTGAACAATTGGTTGTGACCACATTCATTCCATAAGTGTGATGCCAGGCTCTTACAAGGTGGTCACTTGCTGCTTTTGAAGAAGAATAGGGAGAGTTTGGGGCATATGGAGTGGATTCCAGAAACTTTCCGCTGGAACCAAGCGAACCGTATACTTCATCAGTGCTTACATGAAGAATTCGATGTTTACTCAGTTCATCACCCCAAAATTCACGTGCTGTTTCTAAAAGGTTGAAGGTACCTGTTACATTGGTTTCAATAAAGTCAGCAGGACCGTGAATACTTCTGTCCACATGAGATTCTGCAGCTAAATGAATTACTGCTTCAATATTATGTTCAGAAAAAGCCTTTGAAATTTCCAGGGCATTTCGCAAATCACCGTGGAAAAAGCGGTAGTTTGGCAGGTCTTTTACGTCCTCCAGGTTGCCCAAATTGCCTGCATAAGTGAGGGCATCAAAATTGACGACCAAATCATCAGGCTGATGACGCAGCCAGTGCAAAACCAAATTTGCTCCAATGAAGCCCGCACCACCGGTGATTATCAAGTTCATGTGTGGTTCAGAAGGATGCGGTAAACAAATCTAAATGCCATTCAGTGGAAACTGTTTCAGCATTGAATTCAGGTAGAGGCAATAATTTTGTAGGTCGCAAGGTTAGCAAATGTGAATTTGTATTTAAGTGCAGCAGGCCCTTTGGATTACCATCACTCATGAAAACGCCACCGTCTGAACGGGCCTCAAAAATTCCGACTCCCATTCCTGCAAACATGCCTAAGGCCATACCTTTTATAACATATTGTGGAAATAATTTATCCTCTTTATCTTCATCCTGCAAAGCCCAGATAGCGAGCCCAGAAACACCGCCGATTGCGGCACCCCAGAGACTATTGTTAAAGACAATTTGCAGGGTTTCCGCACGTGCACTAGTTATGCTGCCAAATAATATGCTGCCAGCAAGTGCACAAATGCTTACAGTTCGTTTAAGCCAATTCATTCAACCCTCCATTTTTTGGCAAAAGTGTCAGTTAAAGTAACAGAGTAAATCTCAGCAACTTCTGGTTATAAAGTTATAACAAAGACAAAATAATACAAGGGTTAGGCCATTTTATCTCTGAATGCAAACTTTCTTTGATGATTATTCAAAACTGAAGCGTAAAAACATTAACCGCTTTTCAAGTGCTTGAACTAAAAAGAGGCTTAAATTATTGAGAGGAACTATTTCTAAAACTGAGGATTAAAATGTTACACCAATGATTTTCAAAATCAGAGAAAATACCAAAATAATTCCACCAACAATTACAAGGTGCATCATAAAATCATTTTTCATACTTTTAGCTTTTTGAGTTAAAAGTTGTTTTATCCAGAACAAGAGAGTGACGGATTTTGCGTTAAAAGAGTTTCAAGTTTTAGTAAAAATTTACTGCGGGTATCTGTATTTTTAAAGAGGGAAAAATAGTGATGCCGGAGTAAAACTGCAAACTGTGCTTGTCTTTCTTTGGCACAACCCATCATTTGTGCCAGTGCGATCAGATTCTCCCCTTTCCCTTGAGAGGCCTCTTCACTTAAAAATGTCCACTGAGTTTCCAGATATTGAATCCGTTGATGCTTGGCGTAATCCCAGTCTTTACAACCAGATGTACCTTGTGTACTTGCACCGGTAAAAGTTGGAGACAGTGTAATGTCGAGAGAAAAACCTCCCGGATCATTAGTAGCAAATCCCATGGGTCCGCCTTTGTGACAGGCCCATAGGGTTTCACTGCAAAGTGATATTCCAATTGCCAAAAGCAGAACTATTTTCCAGCGCATTATTTTTTCCTCATTTAAGACAGACTGCAGTTGTTCCGCAATTGCCGATTAGCCGCAATCCATTTCCTGAGTTCAGCTAAGAACTCCGGAGTCTGTTTTGCTGTTTCAAAAATTTGAACTGTTTGCTGACGATGTTCCCATAACATATTTGAAAACGCTTCTGCAGACGATTGTGGACAAGTCATCAGCTTTGCCAAAGCCTCCAGATGAGGACCATGTCCTTGTACTGTTTCCACCAGCAATTGTGTGTGGGACTGCTGAAGGAATTGCATCCGTGACTGCTCTAAGAATTGTGAAAAATTCCAATTTTTACATCCCAGTGTTCCGGATGTGCTCGCACTTGAATAAACTGGAGAGGAAGTTATATCAACCCATGACATGATTGGATCATTAGTGGAAACACCCATGAATCCTTCTCCACGACAGGCTGCATGAAGTTGAGTATTCACGCAGAATAACAATATAAACGCAAAGGCCAATACTCCAGCAGGAAGATATTTGACATGGTGAAAAACAAGTCCAAACATGAAGCTTTTGAATCTAAAACAGGAGACGGCAGTCGAGCTCTCCGTGTGGAAAATTTTTCAGCCGCGGACTTTTTCGGCTTTACGGATTACCTGGGATTTCATGGAATCAACTCCTTTGGAAAGGGCTTTGTAAAGATTTTCATGGTCGGCTTTGCTGGAAAGTTGCTTGCTTCTGTAACTGCAATTGATGCCCACATGATAAGATTTATCTGCAACTTTGTTCAGTTTAACGTGAAAAGGATATTTATCGTCAGTAATTTTTATCAATTCTTCAAAAGCCTGATGTACGTGCTCGGAAACAGCTTTTGAGTTTCGAATGTTTTTAAATGAAAGATGAATGGGCATTTTCCCTCCGATTGTCAAATAATTTAAAAAATAATGTAGTAAAATAAGTTTACGGCAATTGAGTGAAATTCTTTAAATTAGAACTATAATAAGTGACGGATCATTTTAGGGGCGGAGCGTCTCCAGGATTTGCTATGTTAAGTTTTGTTGAAGATTTGGCAGCGTCTTCCACCGGCAATTCTGTCAAAGTTTTTAAATTTGAAATCTCCTCAGCACCTCCCGGAACAAAATAAAAATATCCCGGTAGTACTACAGCAGAATAAGATAAAATTCCAACAAAGACAATTATTGCAATTCTCATAGATTCCCTTCATTAAAAAAATTGGTTTAATACCAGGTTCTAAAAAAAGAAGATACTATAGTTTAACAATCTCAAGTGCTTTGGTCAATTATACAATTAAATTAATGATGAAATCTGGGTCCAAAATTCAAGATACAACAAATACTTTTCGTCATTCCTCAAAATTATTTTCAGAAAAACCATCAATCACTAATACTGATACAAACTGATACACCCTGTTACTACCGGGAAAAGCTTTTCCAAAAAACTATCTGTAAAATGGGAATCACTTGAATTCACTAGCATTTAAAACTTCAGTACTGAAAGAATTATTATGAATAATCGTAAATACAGGTCAAGTTATTGTTTGAGAAAAATAATTTTGGGTTTGTTGGTTGTCGTCACGATTCCATTGACACTTGCAGGCTGCAGAAATAAAGAGATGAGCCCAAGTCGTGCTACTGAGCTTGCGACAGATCGATTGGGGCTCAGCGACGAACAATCGCAAAAAATCGCGCCAATTGCAGAAGATTTGTTTGCAGAAAAAGAATCTTTGCAGGAAATTAGACAAACGATTAACGATGAAATATTATCTCAAATGAAAAGCGAGACCGCTGATGCAGAAAAATTGGAAGCAGTATTAACTGGAAGCTTTGAACAGTTAAGAGCCAAATTACCAAAATTCGCCAATAGTTTTGCAAAATTCCATGCCACACTGACTCCGGAACAACGGGCGGAAATAGTGGAGAAAATGGAAAAGCGTCGTAAACGTTCTGAAAAAGATGGCTGGGGTAGACATCGAGGTGGTTTCTGGCATTGAGCATTCAAACGGTAGGGCGGAATTGCATGCCCGCCTTCTGATTACATGTCGAAGTATATTTCTTTCACGATTCATTGAACAGCAAGCATGAAAAAGCTTTTCGTAATTATTACAACTGGCATTTTACTACTTCTTAATTCACCTTTAGTTTTTCCTGAAGAACCCGTTTTTGCTCCGGAAGAGCATTGTCTGGCCTACAAAACAGTAAAAACAATGTTCTTTTTTGTCGATGTGGATGTGATTGGCAAAAGCTGTAATGTCACAGCAGAAATGCTCTGGGAAGAATCCGGAGAAAAGGCTCAAGTTGAAGTCAGTGTTCCTGTGAAAACACTGGATTCAGGCAACGCATTACGCGACGGAGACATTCCGGAAATTCTCAAAGCCGATCTCACTCCGAATATTCGTTTCGTTTCCGAATGGCTCGAAAAATCAGCTTGGGATAAAATGATGGAAGGTCAACTGCCGGAAGTTTCCGGAAATTTGGAAGTTGCAGGCGGAATATTTCCAGTGAAGTTTGCGTTGTCGTTTTCAAAACAAGCCGGATTTCTTCTGGTCGAGGGACAACTAAAAACCACATTTTCAGCTTTAAATGTGGATGTGCCGTTAGTTGCCGGAGGTCTTATAGCGGATCCACAAGATGAACTGGAATTGCAGTTGCATTTGCGTTTGGATAAAATTGCCGGAGCTGAAAAAATAAAGAATAATAAATGAAAAAAACCGCTATTTTCATTGCATTGAGCATTGTTACCTTGGTGAGTGTGTCTATGCTGCTAACAAATTATTCCGACAATGTTAAATATGATTCGAATAAATTGCATCATGGAAAAAATAGTTTTAAAACCAAAAGAAGCGCAAGTATTTTTCAGTGGTTGTCGATGCGTTTCAAGGAAGGGCCGACTCCTTCTGTTGCTCAGAAAGACATTGAATCTATTTTAGCAGAGGTGGAGTTATCACAAATCGACTTAAAGTCCGCTTCGTCTGCGGATGTTCCTCGTGCAACGTGGATTGGACATGCTACTGTTTTAGTGCAATATCAAGGAATTAATTTTTTGACCGACCCGCATTTGACTGATTATGCAGCGCCGTTTGATTTTTGGGCAAAGCGTTTCACGCCGCCGGCGCTTACTTTTGCAGAAATGCCGGAAATTGATTTTGTTGTTATTTCGCACAATCATTATGACCATTTGGATTCCCGTACCGTCGATATGTTTGGGGATTCCGTGACGTGGTTAGTGCCTTTGGGCTTGAAAGCGTGGTTTTTGGAGCGCGGGATTGCGACTGAAAAAGTGATTGAGTTGGATTGGTGGGAGCCGCACCAATTTTCAAAAAAAGGGAGCCTTACTGTGAAAATCACTTTTACTCCAAGCGTGCATTGGTCGAAGCGTACACCTTGGGACACCAACAAAAGTTTATGGGGATCTTGGGCAGTTCAAATTGGAAATTTTAAATCATGGTTTGCCGGAGACACAGCATACGACGAAAAACTATTCAAGGAAATCGGAGACAAATTAGGCCCGTTTCAATTGGCAATGATTCCGATTGGTGCTTACGGCCCGAGATATTTCATGCTTAATCAGCATCTTGATCCGGCTCAAGCAGTTTTGGTTCATCAAGAAATTCGTTCGCAAAAATCAATTCCGATTCATTGGGGAACTTTTCAACTAACGCATGAACCATTTTTAGAGCCTCCGGAATTATTGGCAGATGCTATGAAAAAAACCGGACTTCCGGACGATGAATTTAGAGCAATGAAAATTGGGGAGACGATACAAATAAAAAGTAGGTTGGAAAAACGATAGCGCATCCACCCTACTTTTTCTACAAAGAAGTAGGTTTTAAAAATTTGTTCATTCACGATACGTCTTTGCGAATCTTGTCAAACTTAAAACAACATGACTTCAACCACTGCCGTTTCCGGAAAAATTCTGATCATCGACGATGACGAAAAACTGAATCGTCTTTTGACAGATTATCTTAGCAAAATGGGTTTTACTGTTCTGACAGCAACCTTGCCGAGTGCAGGATTGGAAAAGCTGGAAGAAGAAACTCCGGATTTGGTTATTTTGGATGTGATGCTTCCGGAAATGGACGGCTTTGAAGTTTGCCGTACCATACGCCAATCCAGTAGCGTTCCGGTGGTAATGCTTACTGCCCGCGGCGAAGTGATGGATCGGGTTGTTGGTTTAGAAATTGGGGCGGATGATTATTTGCCAAAACCATTTGAACCGCGCGAATTGGTGGCACGAATTCAAGCTATTTTACGACGGATACAGACAAAATCTAAATCCGGAATAAAAACTATTGGTGCTTTGTGCATTGATTTCCATAAATACGAAGTCCGGGTTGATGACAAATTGGTGCATTTGACATTAAATGAATTTGAGTGCCTTGTTTTGCTGGTAAAAAACAAAGGGAAAGTCCTCAATCGCGACCAAATTATTGAAGAATTACGAGGCATTGAATGGGATGCCTTCAACCGCTCTGTTGACATTACCATGAGCCGCTTGCGTCAAAAACTTGGTGATGATCCAAAAAATCCTCGTTTTATCAAAACTATCTGGGGCACAGGATATTTGTTTATTGGAGGTGAAAATGAGGCTTGAATGGCTGAAAGGCCCCTTTAACTCCGTTTTTACTAAATTGATTGCAGTTATGCTGATTTCAGGAAGTTTACTGGTGATGGGCATCTCAGCAATTAGCTGGCATGGTTTCAGGGAAAATCAGAGAAATTTTTTCCGTAATAACCTGGCCCAGTACGGAGCGTATCTTGTCAGGGATTTAGAGGAAAACCTTAATTTGGAACACGCACGTGAATTATCGCAGCGTTTGTTTTTGATTATTCGCTATGAAGGTGAAAATGAAACATGGGAAACTGGGTCGGGAATTCCTCCTTTGCAGAAAATACATTTCCGCAAGTGGATGGGAAAATCTAGTGATCCCGGTTTTCGTTTGCTAGTACAACCGCTTCGCCCACTTGTAACCGATTTGCGTTTTGGGCGCTATCACAGACAAGGTGTGGCGATCGTTGAAACGAAAACAGGCCGTTTTATTTTTGCAGAAATTAAGGACGAGTGGCACGGAATCCGTTTTGCACTGCCGTGGATTTTTGCAGTATTGGGATTGGTTGGGCTGGTTTTAACCGGAACTTGGCTGATTTTACGCAAAATATTACAACCTCTTAACTGGCTTTCGGATGGTGTTTCTGCTTTAGGCGAAGGTAATTTGGAGCATCGACTTCCGGAAAAACGAGGTGATGAACTGGGAAATTTGGCAAAAGCCTTCAACCGTATGTCAGAACGAATCAGGGAAATGTTGTCGGCACGAGAACAGCTTTTACTCGATGTAAGTCATGAACTTCGCTCGCCGTTGACACGGATGAAAGTTGCTTTGGAATTTATTCCGGAAGATGCTTCGCGTGAAAGTTTGCTCGATGATGTTCAGGAAATGGAGCAAATGGTGACCGAAATTTTGGAAACTGCCCGCTTAAAAAGTGAATATGGTCAGTTGAATTTACAAAAAACAGATTTGGTAAAGTTGATTCAGGATATTTGTATTACTTTTGAAGGACAAACTCCTGGGATTCGCTTTGAGAATGTCCCGGAAACGTGTCAAACTTTCGCTGATGCAGAACAAATCGAAACAGTACTGAAAAATCTACTGGCCAATGCACTCAAATATTCTCCAGCGGAAAATGCTCCGGTTGAAATTCGTTTGAAAAAGAGTGATGCAGGAACGCTCATTGAAATTCAGGATCACGGCCCCGGTATTCAGGATGAGGAGTTGGATTTGATTTTTGAACCATTTTATCGCACTGACAAGTCACGCAACAATAAAACCGGCGGCTACGGGTTGGGCTTGAGTTTGTGCAAAACAATCATCGAAGCACACGGAGGTACAATCGATGTTCAGAGCAATACGGGAAAAGGGGCAATGTTTTCTTTGCATTTACCCAAATCTCCTTCAACTATTTGACTGAAACGAATACATGTGGAAAAAATTATTTAATTTAAAATTCTGGCTCCCTGTTTTGGTACTTGGATTAGGTGCAGGAGTTACTGTAGCCTTGCTGAAAAATAAGCCGAAAGCGCGCAAAAAACCAAATTTTCAACGGGGAACTTTGGTGGAGGTGATGGAGGCAACATTGAGCAATCCACAAATTGAGGTAAGAACTCATGGACGCGTTCGTGCTGCAAAAAAAGTAATCTTGAGCGCACGTATTGGTGGAGAAGTAATTTGGATTGGTCCAAAAATGAACGAAGGCAGTTTTTTCAAAAAAGGCGATCCGCTTTTGAGCATTGGCATCCGGCAGTCGCAATCGCGTTTGAAGGCACCTTTCAACGGAGTAGTGCAGTCAAAAAATGTGGATTTGGGGCAATATGTTAATCCCGGAACGCAATTGGCGGTTTTGTTGGGCAGTGATCAGGCTGAGGTCGTGATCGATTTGCCGATGGGTCGCATGGATTGGCTGCCTCAATCCTTCACATCACTTGACGGCGAAAATCAATTTCAATTTCCTGCAACTGTTTCTTTAGCCGGAATGATTTCTGCGTCCGTTTGGAATGCGAAGGTGAAACGGCATTTGCTGGAACTTACACCGCGCGGGATGATGGTGCAATTGATAGCTGAAGTGGAGGACCCCTTTCGCCTGAAACGCAAGTCACAGGTGAAGTCAAAAAACAAACGAACTTCTGAAAACACGCTAATTAATACTGTGGGAACAGCGAATTCGGAAAGTCCGCCGACTCCCCAAACCTCGAATATGCCTCTTTTTGTGGGAGCTTTTGTCGATGTGACCATTCCCGGAAGACAACTGGAAAATGTGGTCAACATTCCGGCACAAGCATTGCGGGATCAGGACACAGTTTGGATTGCCTTGGAGGGCGAGTTGGAGGTTCGGCGAGTGAAAATCGCACATCTTGATCAAGACAATATTTATCTTTCTGGTGGCGTAAAGCCGGGAGAACAGATTATCATTTCTCCCATCAAAGGTGCTGCAAATGGGCTGAAAATCCGCATTGCAGGGAAAGAAAAAATCAGGAAAAAGGGGGACGGAAGAAGGATGCAGCTTTCAGGAGAAAGGAAAAGGCGAAGGAAACGAGGAGATGGAAAAGATGAACAAGGGGATGGAAAGTGGCAACAACGAGAGAATAACCAAAGAAAACAAAATTCTGAATCACATAAGGAGGAGTCATGATTCGTTGGATGGCAGAACATAAAGTCGCGGCAAATTTGCTGATGGTCATTATTTTAGTGGCCGGAGTAATGGGTGTTTCTAATATCAAACAGGAAGTGTTTCCTGAGTTTGATCTCGATTTTATTATTGTAGCTGTTCCGTATTCTGGTGCAACTCCTGATGAAATTGAGGAATCAATATTGTTGCCGATTGAAGATGCGGTTTCCGGAATAACTGGAATCAAAAAAATTACCGGAACTGCTAAAGAAAGCATGGGCAGTTTCCGGATTGAACTGCAAAAAGGAGCGGACAAACAAAGTGTGTTTGACGATGTGGAATCGGCGGTTACTCGCTTGACGACTCTTCCTGAAGAGGCCGATGATGCTCAGGTGCAGTTACCTCGAAGGCGGAGAGAAGTTTTGAATATCGCACTTTATGGAGATGCACCGGCGCGGTCCTTGATTGAGTTGGCTCAAATGGCTCGGGACACTTTGTTGACGCATCCGGACATCACGCAAGTCGATGTGGAACAGTCGCGGGGTTTTGAAATGACACTCGAAATTTCAAAATCTACCTTGCAGCAACATGCTCTCACGCTGAATCAAATTTCCGGAATCATCCGCCAGGCAACTCTTGATATGCCCGGAGGAAAAATCCAAACGGTCGGAGGTGATCTGCTCATTCGCACCAAAGAGCGTCGTTACACGGCGGCGGAATATGCGGAAATTCCGCTGCTAACAACCGATCAGGGCATTTTGCGCTTGGGCGACATTGCCCACATTTCAGATGGTTTTGAGGAGTCAGATCTTCGTTCACGATACAACGGAAAACCGTCGGAACGAATCTTGGTTTACCGTGTCGGCGAGCAAACTCCAACCGATGTTTCAAAAGCCGTTCATGAAAAAATGGAAGAAATAAAAAGTCAATTGCCATCTAGTGTACGAACACAAATTGTGAGAGATTCATCCATCATTTTGGAAGATCGCATCAATTTATTGATGAAAAATTTATGGTTGGGACTGGGTTTGGTCTTTCTGACATTGTCACTTTTTTTAAGAGTGGATTTGTCTTTTTGGATTATGATGGGCATTCCCATCAGTTTTGCCGGTGCCATGATTTCGATGCCGATCACCGATTCCAGCATCAACATGATTTCGCTTTTCGCCTTTATTTTGGTTTTGGGAATTGTGGTGGATGATGCCATTGTGGTCGGCGAAAATATCTATGCGCATCAGGAAATGAAAAAATCGCCATTGGATGCTGCTGTGGACGGCGCAACTGAAATCGGCCCGCCGGTTTTAATCACAATCCTGACCACCATTGCAGCTTTCATTCCGATCTATTTTATTCCAGGCATCACCGGAAATATTTTCCAAAATATTCCAAATGTTTTGATTGTGGTTTTGCTCTTTTCTTTGCTGGAAGCCATGTTTATTCTTCCCGGACATCTCTCACACATCAATCGGGTGATGGCTTGGATACTTGCGCCGCTTGGGAAAATTCTGGAAACGCCGCGACATTATTTCAGTTCCGCGCTTTTTTGGTTTTCCAACAAACCATACCGGAAAATTTTGGAAAAGGGTATTGCTTACCGTTACACTATTTTTGCGCTCGGTCTTTTCTTTATATTGCTTTGCGCCGGATTGGTGGCAGGCGGACACATGAAATTTACTTTTTTTCCAAAAATAGATCGCGATAACATTGCAGTCACCGCACGAATGCCTTTTGGTACTCCGGCCTCGGTCAGTCGTGAAGTTGAAGAAAAAATGTTGCGCAGCGCAGAAAAGTTGCTCCGTGAATATGAAGCTGAAATCGGACAACCTGTTCATGATGGAATTTACAGTACAGTCGGAAGGGGCGGTGCTAACAAAACTTCGGTACGAGTTTATCTGAAACCTCTCAATGAACGAAAATTTGCGGCAGTCGAATTTTCAAGAAGATGGCGCAAAGAAATGGGCGAAGTTGCCGGAATTGAAGCACTCAACATCCGTGCGCGGCATTCGATGGGTTCAAATTACGATATTGATCTGCAACTCAGTCACCCCGATACAAATAAACTTTTGGTCATCGTCGAGCAATTTAAAGAAAAATTGGGTGAATATCCCGGAGTCAGTAACATCGAAGACAGCACCGAAGACGGAAAACGTGAAGTGCAATTGCGTCTCAGTCCGGCTGGACGAACTTTGGGTTTAAGTACACAAGAATTGACTCAGCAAATTCGAGCTGCTTTTCAAGGCGTTGAAGTTTTTAAATTGTTGCGAGATAGCGATGAAGTGAGCGTGAAACTACGCTTACCGTTCGAGGAACGCCGATATTTGAGGGATTTGGAGGATTTGGTAATCTTGTCTCCAACCGGAAAACTATTGCCTTTGAGGCAAGTGGCTGAGTTAAAATACGGTCAATCTTACAGTGCCATCCGGAGAATCGACGGACGGCGAATTGTGAGCGTAAGGGCGTTGGTGGATTCCGGAGTGGGTAACACAGGAGAAATCCAACGCTCCATCAAACAAGAACTTTTGCTGAAAATTAAAAGTCAAAATCCGCAATTGCAATATTCATTTGAAGGCGCACACCGTGCGCAAACCAACACAATGGACGGTGTAAAACAAGGCGGTATTGTGGCCTTGATCTTGATTTACAGCTTGTTGGCGTTGCAGTTCCGGAGCTATTTCCAACCTGTTATCATCATGACTGCAATTCCGTTTGGAATGGTTGGAGCACTTCTAGGACATTTGCTGATGGGTTACAGTTTGAGTGTCGTCAGCGTTTTGGGAATTGTCGCATTGACCGGAATTGTGGTCAACGATTCACTGATTTTAGTGGATTTCATCAACCGTTCCCGCGAGAGAGGAACTCCAATTCGACAAGCAATTGTTGAAGCCGGAGTGCGCCGTTTCCGGCCAATTATATTGACCACACTTACCACCTTTTTCGGTTTGCTCCCAATGCTTTTTGAGCAATCCTTACAAGCAAGATTCTTAATTCCAATGGCGATTAGTTTAGCGTTTGGCGTGTTGTTTTCAACTTTTGTGATCCTCGTTTTGATTCCGGTGCTTTACATGATTTTGGAAGATTTTAAGGGACTGGTAAGTAGAAAACCTAAAAAAGTAGAAGTGGAGACGGAAGTGGTTTGAGCAGCGATTATTTTGTTTTAGCTCTGTTTACATCAGATATCAAATAATAGGAAAAATCATGACTGAGTAAAAAATAAATAATTCCGAATGGGAAAAAGTGGAAAACTGGACTTCCGGAAAATGGGGTGTAATTTATTTCAGTCACGCTGATACCAGAACTTGGGTTCCCAAAAAGATTACTAAAATGTGATGGACACTTAACTTAGCAAAACCAGCAGGAGCCGCTTGGTTGACCGGTTTATTTATTGTAATACCTTTGTTCAGCGTGGCTGTGGTTTTATTTGCCATAAATTTTTTGTCAAAGTGAAAAAATGTGGGATAGCACCCATCTTTCTTTTCCCACTCTGGAGCAAGTGAACGAGAAAATTATTTCATTTCAATCCATCATAAGAAAAAGGAATTACAAAATGATCCGGCAATGTTGAGTGAGATCAAGATACTGATTGAGAAAAGCTTCAGCTTACTTCAAGTTAATGAGGGCTTGATTTAGCTCAGGGTGGAGGAACTTGTAGCCGCTTTCCATAAGTTTTGAGGGATAAACACGGTTACTGGAGAGCAGCAGTTCATTTGCCATTTCACCCAATGCAATGCGCGCGGCAAATGCCGGTAACGGGAATATTGTGGGACGACTCAAAACCTGGCCTAAAGATTTGGTGAACTTACGGTTGTTGAGGGCATTCGGTGTGACAAAATTTACTGGACCCTGTAATGAGTCGTTTGTCATAACATATTGAATCATTGCCACGGCATCATCAATACTGACCCAACTCATATATTGCTCCCCGCTGCCGAAAACACCGCCGAGCCCCAATTTGAACGGCAGCAGCATCTTTTTCAGGGCTCCCCCTTCTTTACTCAGGACAGTACCAAAGCGCACTTTTATTACTCTAATTCCTGCTTCAACAGCAACTTTTAAGGCATCTTCCCACTGTACACAAACATTTGCCAGGAAACCGTTTCCGGCCTTGCTGTCTTCATCAACAATTTCTGCTCTTCTGTCACCATAGAAACCAACTGCTGACGCAGAAATAATTACCAGAGGTTTCTGATTAGAGTTGGCAAAATACTCAGCCAAAAGTTTTGTTCCTCTGACTCGGCTGTACAGGATACGGTTTTTCTTTGTTTTACTCCAACGACCGTCTGCAATGTTTTCACCTGCCAGATGAACGACTGCATAGATTTCCCCAACCCGGGCTAAATCCTTTAAACAATTTTCCGGATCCCAAACAGGTGAGTCCGGGTCATTATTCTGGCGCTGCAAACTGATCGCAGAATGACCTCCGGCAGTCAGGGACTTTGACAATGCAGTTCCGATTAATCCGGATGATCCTGTGATAAGTACTTTCATTAGAACCGGGCCAGTGTCAAATGGATTCAGCGAATTTGGGCAGTCCCCAATATTCTGGATCAAAGTCTTTCAGCGAAGAAATTATTTGAGATGCATTTTTGTAGTGACAATGATCCATATTGGGATCAGGTACAACAACCACGGACATTCCTGCCGCAAGTGCAGCCTCGGTTCCGGTAGGCGCGTCTTCAAAAACCAGACATTCCGCAGGATCAACCCCAAGTCGTTTTGCTGCAAGCAGGAAGATATCAGGAGCAGGCTTACCTTCTTTCAATTCAGGGTCATCTCCCCTGACAATTTGCGTGAATTGCGAAAACCATTTTTTATGTTTTTCAAATTTTGCTTCAAACATGGGCGACGAGGAACTGGTGGCAAGGGCTTGTGGAATCCCCAAGTCGAAAAAATGAGTCGTCATCTCTTTTGCACCGGGTAAGGCTGCGGTGTCTTTAAATTTTTCCAGTAAGACGTTTTTCCTTGAATCAAGGTAATCTTGTGGAGTAATTGGCAAATCCAGACTCTCTACTATAATTTCAGCGGCCTGTACCGCTCGGCGGCCAATAATCTTTTCCTTAACGGACCAATCGAAAACCTTTCCGTATTCACCTACAATTTGCTGGGTGACTTCGGTGTATATGCCTTCTGTATCCAAGAGGAGACCGTCCATATCATATATCAAACAGGAAATATTCGGAGACATTGTTTTATGTTTAAAATGTAAGTGATGAAATTGAGAAAGGCAGATTTACATAAGAGAGTCTTAACTCTGCAGGAACGAAATTTTTCGAGTCATCCCGAACGAAGAGGGATCTTGCACGATATCAGTATTTTATCAGATCTCTTCCTTCGGTCGAAAAGACAAGCTGTAGTCAATAATATTAGTATCTTACGAGAACTCGTGACTCACGAGGTCTTAAGTGCTGTTATTAAAAAAGTTCCGGTACATATTTTAGCAAATCGACAGTGTATTTTTCCCCGTTACTCAATTTGTAGCTGACAGAATTTTCATCTTCCCAAACCAGTTTCAGGCGATAATTTACGTCCTGAATTAGGAGATTTTCAATACTTTTAGAATCGCCAAGTTTTCGATTAATAACATGAAGCCTGAAGGTGTAAAGCCTGGTTTTTATTTCCTGTCCGCTTGCATTGAGACGTATGACTTCTTTTGAGTCGGCTATATGATAAAATATAACATGAGTTGCAGCAGAAGTTACTCCGGATCCGGTCCGGAGGTAAGGTAATATGGGTTGAATATTATTCTGAAATATTCTAAAAATTCTTTTAAGTCCGGTAATGTTGTTTGAATACTGGTAAAATTCCGGGTCAATCTGCCAAAAACGTGCGTCTTTGTCTGCCTCAGCTTTTACAATGTTAAGCCCCAAAACTCCATTTTGATCTCGAAAGAGGTATACGTGGCTTTCAGTACTTTTAATGTTAACAATTTTAAGAATCACACGTTGGGAATGTGAGTCTAAAAGCTTCTTCTCGAGATAAATCCCGTTACCCATCCTGTTCTCAGGAAAGATTTGATATGGTGAAAGATCTATTACTCCCCTGTGAGTAGAATCTCTTAAATAACTTTCAACGGCCCAAATTCCATTTGGGGAAAATATCCACAAAAGCCCGGAACAAACAATAAAAAAATATTTTTTACTATTAAACATAGATCGTTATGGCTGTCTCAATTCTATCTTTTCCTGATGTCTTAAAAGTTGGGTTTATTGAAAAGTTTTAATTT
>Ga0208700_1000295_pt1 | contig 17135 bp, 14 predicted proteins | sample DeeseametaMP2016_FD_184179 | JGI IMG/M metagenome (GOLD analysis project Ga0208700, IMG submission 184179) | Marine microbial communities from the Deep Pacific Ocean - MP2016 (SPAdes) | ecosystem: Environmental > Aquatic > Marine > Oceanic | place: East of Hawaii, North Pacific Ocean | collected... | reverse complement strand
GGTTATCCCAATCTCCAGGGTAAATTACCTACGTGTTACTCACCCGTTCGCCAGTTTACTAGTATCCCGAAGAATCCGTTCTCCTTGACTTGCATGTGTTAAGCACGCCGCCAGCGTTCGTCCTGAGCCAGGATCAAACTCTCCATTGTATGTTTGATATATTTATCGTCTACTTTGACTCTCAAAGTTATTATTGGACCACGCATACCAAATTGTCAAAAAACTATAGTAAGATGCTGTACGATTTTATTTAGAGTACAGCCGCGAAAATTACTTTTTATATCCTATTCAGTCAACTATATAATTAATAATATTATTATATCAATTTGCTATCAGATTTGGCTCCGCAAAATCCATGAATGACTCCAGCGGTGTCTTGGCAATTGTGGTGTTGATATGATTACGAAATAACCGCTGGTTGGCATTGTCCACATCCTGGTAGGTCTTTAAGATTGTACCAACATAAATGCTCGCTGCCAGAATCGCTGGTGTATATATCAAATTTTTGTTAGTATTTGACAATGTAACTTTTGTCGGCAGGCCAAAGGATAATGGACTATTCGGAAGATCGTTATCATCTAATTTATAACCGACTCCTTGCGGTATCAATTCATTGCGGTTGTCAACGAGGGATAGATTTCCAGATTGCATCAGACCAGTATTTGATGACGCCAGGGTTGCTACAAGAAAAAAGGATGCCAAGGCGCCGCCTGCATTACCCCACTCTCTTAAGTAAGCTCGTCCTCCACCCGGCACTAAAGAGGCGGCCAATGTCTGCCATTTATTTTTCATTGGTACTTCAGCAGCATTATCAATGGACTGCATAATTGGGGCGATGAGTTCGCTATAGTGTCGATGGTTAAATCGTTCATCCGCTGATAAAAATGCTTGGCGAGCAGATATCCAGTCCAAATCTTTGAGGTAGATATAGCCCCTTAAGGTAATCAGATAAGGATCAGTTGCATTGTCAGTTTCTTCCAGGACACTTTCGTAATCTTCCTGGTAATATTTTATAATAAGTTTGCGGTAATTTGCAGCTTGGGCAACCCGGAAATTTTCATCTGCAAGATTGATGACTTGATCATAATAGCGAATGGCTAAGATGGGATTTCCGGACAGATCGTAACTCCTGGCAATATGATAAAGCACTGGCACTTCCAGACTGTCTCCTGGAAATTTATATAAATACTGAAAGAGACTGAGCAATGCTCTTTCGTAGTGGCCACCATCAATTAAAAAATCGCAGAATGATAATAGTTCGTGCTTTTGGAAAGTAGTATGCTCCTGCCAATCATCTTTGATATCATCAACTGTGCGGAAATCCTGCCCGAGCGCAATACATACAAAAAAAAGAAATGATATTATGACCCGAGGTTGTCTTAACATAAATATTGATTCCTGCCCCAATGCGGGCACAGAAATATAATATACTTAGGGATTAAAATCTATACCGAGGCGGGAAAGTGCAGTAATTCCAAAATACAGATCCTTTATTTCTACTCAGCTTTTTTAAAATCGAGCGATATTGAATTGACGCAATAGCGTAAACCTCTGGGTCTGGGCCCATCGGGAAATACATGGCCCAAATGGGATTCACAGCGCGCACACAGTATTTCTGCGCGTATCATGCCCAAGGTCTTATCCGTCTTTTCTAGAACACGATTTTTATCTAGAGCCGCATAAAAGCTGGGCCAGCCCGTACCAGAATCATACTTGGTATTGGAACTAAATAATTCATAATCACAGGCTGCGCAAATATACGTACCATCATCCTTATGGTTATAATATTTACCAGTGAATGCCATTTCAGTACCTTTTTCTCGCAGTACGCGGTACTCATCTGGGGTCAGGCATGTTGCCCATTCTGATTCTGATTTAGTAACTTTCTTTGCCATAGTTTCTTTGTCCTGTTTCTCCTGCCCATACAGGGTAATAATTAAAATAATAATAAGGGCGGTAAAATACCTCATTCTGGTTCAGCGTCTTCACCGTTCAACCCGGCATTATTCTCAACTTCTGGCAAAGAATCTTCCTGCTCCGATTCTTCTGCAGGTTCTGGAGGGGGTGGTGGCGGTTTTTTGCCCCAGAATGTCGGTCTTGTTTGTAGTCTATTTATGACATTTTCATTCGTCATGTATACATTGTTCTCACCAATTAATCTCACATTACTTCGCTGCCAGTCAGACTTGGATCGCCCAAATATTGCTTCACCTAACACTTCATCATTAAAACCATAAAAGGTTATTTTTGTACCCAGGCTGTCATCTACATTAAACGATTTCCATTTACTTGGATTTTTAGATACGACAGACTCCCGTTTAATAGTTAATATCTTATTTTCTACATCATTGATTCTATTTGCTTGGATTAATAATGAATCATTGCCTGTAATCTGCCAGGTAGTATCTTTTCGCTGCAGAGCAATATATAATGAGTCTTTTTGTACATCGAATCGATATACTTCTTCCATTACAATAGAAAACACATTATTTGATTGAGTGTGGTGCTTCTTTTGACCTGATTGACTAATAAAATACAAAATGACAACCACACCAAAAATTGCAGCGGAAATTTTCATATTCTTAGTCATACAATTCCTCGATGTGTTTTGCGCGTCGTTTATTTCCCCGCAAACGCCAAAATCCAAATCCGATAATTAATAATGAGGGCAGTAATCCATTGACCCATTTCCATGTCCTTTTGGCCTCATCCGTAACCTTTTCCTCATCAAGTTTTCGATCAGTTATCTCTCTGGATCTGAGTGCAATAAGGTCTCTATCTCCCATTAAAAAGTCAATTGCATTCATCATAAAAATATGATTTTCCTGCACGGCACCACCACCATCATCAGACAGAAATCGATTATCAGCCACCAAAATTAATTGACTGACAACCCCTGTTTCCTCATCTACGAGTTCAGATCTTGCCGCTATTACTTTACCCGGTTGATTCAAATTTCGTAATTGGGGATTCTGTTTAGGATCAGGATTCAGATTGTAAAATCCCGACATTAATCCAGATTTTTTCGATGAAGAAAATAGAGGTATGGTGGTTACGTTTGCAGCTACGGAATCAAATTTAATTTCCGTTGAAAAGAATACATGCACCTGTTCCAAGCCACTTACCAGCGCTTCATCCGTATTGAAGGATCGTATGATTGGTAAGAAAGGGTATGCCATAGGCACATTCATACGAATAAAACCCATATCCTGCATAACATTAACCCTACCACAGCTTTTATCTAAAATCAGGTTTTCAGTTACCGACAAACCATAAGGCTTAAATAGATCAAAAATATTCGATTTGTATACTTCTGCTCTTTGAGTTTGAAGGTCTACGTCTAAAGGATTTTGGGCAACAAACATATTGCCACCATTCTCCAAGAATTTTTCTAGATTTGCAATACTACCCTCTTCAAGTGAATCTTTTACTCCGGTAACAATAAGCACATTAATATTACTAGGTATTTCATTAGAGATATAGACCGGCCTTACTTCATAACGCTGGCGCAATATTTGTGATAACGTATTGGTTTGGACCCCATCCTGTCCAGTATTGATAATGCCAACAAATTTCTTATTCTTTTCAACTAGTTTTTTGATACGTGTGGTAATTTCATATTCCAAACCAGTAGTGGATAGCACTACAGGTATTACTTCACGCTGATCCTCAAAATAAATAGCTACACCCATAAATACTTTTTTTACTACCACCGCATCCTTCTCTATCACTTGTAATTGTACTGGTTGCACCCCAGATTTCTGAGCTTCCTGCTCTAATTCCTCATCTGTATCAGGTACGAAAAATTCAAAACGTATATTACCTTTAGAAATAGCGGCGTATTCCTCAAGTATATCCTGCAAATAACGACGGTTATTACCATATTCACCGGGTAGATTATCTGAGAAATAGACTTTTACATTCAATAGATCATCAATTCGTTCGATTACTTGTTTTGTGGAGGATGAAAGCGAGTAAATTTTTGTATCGGTGAGATCAACTCGGTGATACCAGTTTCGGGCAATAAGATTGAGGAGCACTAGTGCAAAAATTAAAATTACTGCAGGTACAGCTACAGATTTACGAATATCGAAATTCATGACTATTTCCACTTCCTTACTTCTAATGATTGTACAGTCATGGCCAAAAAGAAACCAATAACCGAAAAGAAATAAACAAGGTTGCGGGAATCAATTACGCCGCGGGAAATATTGGAATAATGGTAATCAACACTCAAGTACTGGATTATTCCTGCCAAATTGGTTGGAACAAGCGGCAGAAAAAATCCCATCAGAAAAAATATCAATACGATAAATACACCAATAATGAAGGCAACGACCTGGTTATCTGTTATGCTGCTAGCAAACGTACCAATAGCTGCATACATAGATCCGACTAAGGCCAGGCCAATATAGCCAGTCAGCAATGCACCATAGTCAATCTTCGATCCGAATTTCATTAAGGTAAAAAGGTGGATAATAGTCGCTACTAATCCAAGCAGTATTAGGCTGATAACAGCAAGGTATTTACCAAGAACAAATTCATATGTTTTTAGTGGTAGAGTTGCAATCGTTTCCATCGTACCAATATTTATTTCCCGCGCAATGAGCCCCATTGATATCGCTGGTACAAATATGAGATAAACCATAGGTACAACACTAAACAACGAACGCAGGTCTGATTGATTATAAAGAAAAAATGTGCTCGTAAAAAAATATCCGTTAAAGATTGCGAATATTACTAGAAATATGTAGGCCATTGGGCTATTAAAAAAACTACGGATCTCACGTAAAAATATCGTCCGTGTATTATGCATTAGCTTGACCCTCCATTGTAAGTTTCCGGAATATATCTTCCAGGTCGGTTGTCGTTGGTGTCATTTTCAAGATCACCCAACCTGAACTTACAGCATAATTAAAGAGGTCTTCCCGTGGATCGACATCTTGTGCATACTCAATCTGAAGAATATGGCGACCTGTTTTTTCCTCTAGATTTACAACATCCATATTAGGCACAGCAACTGAAAGGTCTTTCAAGCTAGTTTCATTAGCATTCTTAACTTCCAGGTTTAACAGTGTATTGCCCCTAAAATTGCTCATCAATTCTTCATTGGTGCCGTTGGCTACAATTTCGCCCCGGTGTATGATCATAATCCGGCCAACGGTTGCCTGGATTTCCTGGAGTATATGACTGGACATTAATACGAGTTTTTCGCGACCCAGGCTTTTAATCAGTTCGCGAATTTCAACGATCTGGTTTGGGTCCAATCCGGTGACTGGTTCATCAAGAATTAGAATTTTTGGGTCATGGATCATGGATCCCGCCAGTCCAATTCTTTGTTTGTATCCTTTGGAACAGGAAGAAATATGTTTATGTACAACTCCCTGCAGCCCGCATTTATCTACAACGCGACTTAATGCATCACGAAATTGCTTACCAGTGATCTTGCGAACCTTGGCAATAAATTCAAGATATTCAAATACAGTCATTTCTGGATACAGCGGGTTCAATTCCGGCAAATAACCGATCTGGGTCTGTATTTCCAGGGCATGGTCACTTATATTTAGATTATTAACCTCCACCATGCCACTGGTAGGCGCCAGATATCCGGTTATCATTTGCAGGGCAGTGGTTTTACCAGCACCATTTTCCCCTAAAAATCCGACAATTTCACCATCCTGTATTTCAAAGTTTATGGATTTGACCGCTTCTACATCACCATAGTTTTTGGACAAATTCCTAACTTTTATCATGAAATATTCCCTCCCAATCTCTAATGAAAATCAATACGATATTTTGAAAAAAAAGTTCCCAAATCAGGGCAATGAAGATAAAATAAAATATTCTCAAAAAAAATAATGGTTTAATAAAGTTAAAGCTCAAAACTTTTATTCAGGTCTTAATGAAAAGGTCAAAAGTATTCTTCTTACATCCAATTTGGAGCTATGCCGCTAACCCCAAATATGGGCATGATTATAAAATACAGCAGACATACAATCACAATAATCGCTAATATGTTCAGCCCGAAACCACACTTCGCCATCTCAGGAATTGTAACTTGACCGCTAGCCAGGATACTGGCATTGGGACCGGTGCCCGAAGGCAGCATAAAGGCGCAGGAAGCTGCGATGGTTGCCGGTATCATTAATAAATATGGATGAAAGTCACCGGCTTGTGATACCCCAGCTAATACGGGGAGAAACACCGCCGTTGTAGCTGTATTAGAATTTATTTCTGTGACGAAAACCATCCCCGTTACTACCAGTAATAAAACTAGAAATACTGAAACACCACTCAAATCCAGGTTCGAGCCAATCCAGGCGATGAGCTCTGATTCTCTAAAAGCCGTTGCAATCGCCAGGCCACCGCCAATCAGCATGGCAATACCCCAGGGAATGGTTTTAGCGTCTTCCCATTCAAGCAACTTGTTATGATTACCATCTTCATTGACTGATCCATTAGGCAATAGAAACAACAATAAAGCCGCAATAAAAGCTACAGTTGCATCTTTTACAAATGCTTGAACACCAAGAATATCTGACCAGCCAGGAATGGTCAGCTCACCGATCTGCATATCCCGGCGAAAAACAAACCCCAGGGCATAGAAAATGCAGATCACCAGGACCCGTTTTTCAGCAACGGACATTGGGCCCAGTTCACGGTACTCATTTTCAATGATGTCATCTGAACCATGGAGACCGCCATCCACTTTGAAATACTTGATAATATAAAACCATGCTATGGGTAAAAATACGACCACAAATGGTAATCCTATCTTCAACCAGTCAGTAAATACAATATCGGGAGAATCTGGGAATATTTCCTTCATGGTGCTCACAAACAAAAGGTTTGGTGGTGTCCCCACCAGGGTGCCGGTTCCGCCTATACTTGCAGAATAGGCAATCGAAAGCATAAGTGCACTGCCAAACGCCACGTCCTTTGATCCCAGGACTTTTTCCCTTTGGATGATAGCCAGACCAATGGGCAACATCATTAATGTGGTTGAATTGTTGGAAGTCCACATTGATAAAAATGCCGTGGAAATCATAAAACTCAAAATGATACGCTGCCTGCTCGTGCCGATCAACCGTATGGTCGCCAGGGCAATACGCTTATGCAAATTATTTGTTTCGATCGCTTTGGCTACAAAGAAAGCTCCCAGAATTAACAGCACAATATGATGCCCATAGCTAGCAGCTATATGGTTGGCATTAAGTACACCAAATATCGGAAATAGTGCGACAGGAATAAATGAAGTAGCAAATATTGAGATTGCTTCCGTGACCCAAAATACGGCCATCAGCATCGCAACTGCTGCTGCTCTCATGGCCTGAGGATTCATACCTTCTGGTACCGGGAGTAGTAATATTGTTACAAAGACAAATAGCCCTAATACAATACCAATTTTTTGGCGATTGAACATACTAATTATTTTCCATAGTGATAATCAACTAGCAGATAACTGGTTACTATGCTACCAGATTTATAGAATTAATCAAGCATGGATGCGCCCAGCGCCGGTGCTTCATCCCCTAATTCATTCAAAAGAATATCGACACCATCCATCCCATTCCCAATGGCATATTTGACTGCATTCTTTTCTATAATAGGCAGCAAGTCATCCTGCAACTCATGGTAAATGGTCCCTCCAAGTATAATACGTTCGACACCAGTGATATTGATGACGTTGGCAATACCGATACCTAGCGCTCGCGCTTGATACTCAAGCAATTCAGACAGCACCGGGTCGCCCTTACGCCAGGCCTTAAAAATATCGGTTGCACGAAAACTGCTAGGATCAATATGGCATACCGCACCAGCAGCCAACTTTTCACCAAGCATTGTTTTAAGACCATGGTAACTCACAATTGCTTCTAAACATCCATGGCGACCACATTTACATAAAGGACCATCTATGTCAATGACCACATGACCAACTTCTGCGGCAGTAGAATTAAAACCGGTTACCAGTTTGCCTTCGTAAATGTAGCCTCCGCCAAGACCAGTGCCGGGATAAAAAGTAAACAATGATGAAACCCCCTTACCAGCACCTAATTTATACTCTGCCAAAGTTGCCATATTCACATCATTACCCAACTTTACATCCACACCGGTCCTTTCCTTGAGCATATCCCGGACTGGTAATTCTTTTTCTTGAAATGCAGTAAGATGTTTCGCATGGCCAAGCTTATTATCTACCGGACTTGGCAGCGCAATGCCCACTGATGCGATTTTTTCATCATCCACTTGCTCAACAAGCGCAGTATATACATTGCTTATCTGGTCCATGACTACTGAGATATCTGCCCTATTTGATAAGCGGTGTTTTTTCCGGTGAACCACTTTATGGTCGCTGTCCGTAACAATCCCTAGTACTTTTGTTCCACCTAGATCAAGTCCTATTCTATATGACATAGTTACGTTTTATTTCCTATCTTTCAATTTATACTGCATCTACTGCGTTTTGTAATAACGTATTTACTTGCTCAGCTAAATCGCGAAGATTATCACTATCAACTATGATCATCATTTGGCTAGCGTATTTTATTTTCAGTATTTACAAATGAAATACCTACAGTTCGTTTATAGCCATAACTCATGAAGTTGTTATCCTAAATTTGTTGAAATTAGCATTCATTGCACAGCATTCCATGCTTCCATACCACCCAACATATTTACCGCATTAAACCCATGCGAAATTAATATGCGTGTACCGGTCTGCGATCTGTTCCCGCTGCGGCATATTACGATAATTTCCTTTTCCTTATGTTCATTTAATTCATCAACCCGTTGCTCTAATTCCTGAATTGGGAGCAATACTGCACCGGCTATGTGACTCAAAGGTCCGTCAAATTCAGTTGCAGTACGTACATCCAATAAAAGAATATTATTTTTTGCGTTTATTTTTTTCTGGACATCAGCAACCGTTATGTTGGGGAATTCTTTTACCGGTGTTTGTTCAATTGTTTTTTGATTACACGCTCCTACAATAAGCACTGCAATAACATAAATGACTGGTAGATATTTCATTAATTATTTATTCGGAAACTGATGCAGAATTGAGGCAACACAGGCGGTAAGCTTTTTAGCATAGGGTATATGGACAAATTCATTAGGGCCATGGGCATTGGATTGCGGTCCAAGGATGCCCGTAATGACAAACTGAGCTTGCGGAAATTTCTCGCCCAGCATGGCCATAAATGGAATGGTGCCACCCTCGCCTATGGACAAGGCTGGTTTATTAAAATATGCCTGGGATGCTTCCTGGATAGCAGCATCCAGCCAGGAATCCAATGCCGGCGCGTTCCATCCGGTTGCAGGTTCATCGAATTTGACTTCTACACTGGCATTGTAAGGTGGATCTACCGTTAAAACCTTCCGCATCGCATCTACTGCAATTTCTTTATCAAGCGTAGGTGGAATGCGCATGGATAAGCGTAATGCTGTATACGGTCGTAATACATTACCTCCATCTTTTACAGCGGGGACACCATCCATCCCCACAACAGATAATGCCGGTTTCCAGGTTCTGCTCAGGGTCCCTTCAACGGGGTCTTTTGTGGTAGGGTCCATGGATCCATGCCAGGGGAATTTTTCAGTTTCACCACCCAGAGCTGCAATTAGAGCTTCAGCCTCCCCCGCCCTGTGCTCCGGAATTTCAACAGTTAGTTCATCCAGCAGTATGGATCCCGTTTTTTCATCTTCCAACTTCGAAAGAAGCTGCCGTAATACCCTGAATGAAGATGGCACCAATCCACTTGCAGACCCTGAATGAACTCCTTCTGTTAGCACATCAACACGAACGGTACAGCCAATGAGGCCTCGCAATGATGTAGTCGTCCAGAATTGTTCATAGTTACCTGCGCCTGAATCCAGGCAAACCACTAGATCGGGTACCCCAATAACTGCGCTGCAATGATCCATGTAAAATGGTAGGTCTGGCGAACCACTTTCCTCGGAAAATTCAATTAAAATGAGTATCCTTGGGTGTTTTATACCTTGATCTTTTAATGAACAGACAGCTGCTGTAGCAGCGAACATTGCATAACCATCATCTGCTCCACCCCGGCCATACAGTTTATCTCCTTCCATAACAGGGGTCCAGGGACCAAATCCATCCCACCAGCCTTCCATTTCCGGCTGTTTATCCAAGTGGCCATACATAAGGATATTACCTTCTGCTTCACCTGGACAATCGATCAATATCAATGGTGTTCTATTATTTTCCTGAAAAACATGAACAGTACTGGGTTCCGGTTTATGTTTTTCAGCCCATGCTTGAGCCAACTCCAATGCTGCTGCCATATGACCACTTTCAACCCAGTCCGGATCAAAATCCGGTGATTTATTAGGAATCCGAATATACTCCACTAGAGTTGGGACAATATGGTCATCCCAAAATTGGTTTACGTAATTCTCATTTTTTATTTGATCCATCAGTTATTAATATAAAATATAGGCTCGTAATTTCGCTTTTTCTGATCAAAGGATTCAGTAATTATTTTCTGCCTAATTCTGAGGCGATTATATTCAACCGATAGATATATATTGAATAGATAATAATGACAAAACACCCATTACTAAATGAAGTACAAGATGGCAGTAGGTTAAAAAATGTTTCCGAGGAGTTTGGCACACCACTTTATACCTATTTTGGTGAACAAATACGCAATAACCTGGATCGCATTGATACGGCATTACGCGCAAATTTTAAAAAATATCAGATCTATTATGCTGTAAAATCCAACAACAATCCAAACTTACTCGCTTTCATGCATCAGCATCTCCCAACTCTGGGGGCTGATTGTTCCAGTCCCGGAGAATTGTTGGTGGCCGAAAGGGCCAGTATTCCCTTTACTAATTGTGTTTATACTGGTAATTATGAATCTATGGATGATTTACAATGCGCTGTTGATAGCGGCTGTGAAATAAATCTAGATGATGAGACATCATTCACGCGACTGAAAAATATTTGTATTCCAGAATATATAAGTTTCCGACTAAATCCTGGCGTCGGCAAAGGTCGTTTTGCTGAAATAGTTACCGGTGGTCGTGAAGCCAAATTTGGTATTCCTGTTGAAAATATCGCTGCTGTGTATAAATCAGCCTTAACAGATGGTGTAAAAACTTTTGGATTACAATGCCATTCAGGATCAGCTATTCTTGATCAAAAACATTTCAGAGAAAACACCAAACTAATTCTTAAAACAGCACGCCATATAGAGGATATTATTAACCATAGATTATTGAAAATTTCCATCGGTAGCGGTTTCGGCATTCCCTATGTTGATGATGAAGATCCACTCAATTTTAATGATGTATTTGATCTGGTAGCCGAAGTTTTCAAAGAATTCTATGGACAGCATCAACATGATTGGCCTATCCTATGCATCGAGCCTGGTCGCGCACTTGTAGGTGATGCGGCTATACTTCTGGCCCAGGTGACTGGTATAAAGGATAGTTACAAAACATTTATCGGATTGGATGCCGGTATGGAAACACTAATGCGTCCGGCACTATACGGTGCAGTCCATCGCATCTACAAAGTTGGCGCGGTTACAGAAAAACAAAATATAACTGTTGATGTCACTGGTCGCATATGTGAGAATACAGATCGCCTAGCAGTAGATATTCCCTTTCCAAATGTAGTTGAAGGTGACTTAATTGCTATCATGGATACCGGTGCGTATGGATATTCCATGGCCCACCAGTTCAATACGCGACCACGACCTGCTGAATTACTTATTGATAAGGATGGGGCGCACCTTATCCGAGCCAGAGAAACAATAGAAGATATTTTTCGTAAATGTGATACTTAGTTAAAGGAATGCAAATAGTACGTCCAATTATATTGGTCTTTATAACAATGTCATTGTTCAGCTTTGGGCAGGAACGCCCCAGCATTCACCAAATTCAGCTTGAATACTATAATGATAACTATACTGCACCTCCGGATCAGCGCACCAACGAAAAAATTATACCCGTTCAACCGCGCAATGTGACACCAACACGTGAAGTGTTTGGTTATCATCCTTACTGGATGGGAACTGCCTGGCAAAACTATAACTACAACTTGCTCTCAACCATCGCCTACTTTAGTGCTGAAGCGACCGCAACTGGCGATCTAAATAATCTTCATGGCTGGCCGGTCACAGGCTTAATCAATATTGCCCACAACAACGGTGTAGATGTGGTGCTTTGCGTTACCCTTTTCAGCAATAGTGATCTGGTAACTCTGCTGAGTAATGCAACTTATCGACAAAACCTGATTAATAACCTGTTGACACAAGTACAGGCTGGGAACGCCGATGGTGTCAATGTGGACTTTGAGTCATTTCCTGCGTCTCAGAAACAAAATATGGTGCAGTTCATCACTGACCTTACAAACACCTTTCATACTGAAATTCCAGGCTCCCAAGTTACCCTTGCTACCCCTGCCGTTGATTGGAACGATGGCTGGGATTATAATGCATTAGCTACTATAAGTGATGGCTTGTTCATTATGGGGTACGATTACTATTACAGTGGTAGTTCAAGTACTGGACCTAATGCACCGCTTACTGGGGGTGGATATACGGTTTCCTGGACAGTAAATGATTATTTGAATAAGACAAATAACCAGGCTGATAAATTAATCATTGGGTGTCCTTATTTTGGTTTTGAATGGCCGGCTGCATCCAGTTCAGCTGGTGCATCTACTACAGACACTGGTTCAGCAAAATTCTATGCAGAAATGGAAGGGAATGCACTATCATACGGAAAACTATGGCATGAATCATCACAGACACCATGGTACCGCTATCAAAACCCTAACTGGATACAAGGCTGGTATGATGACAGTTTATCCTTATCCCTGAAATATGATTTTGCTATCAATAATGATCTATTAGGGGTTGGTGTTTGGGCAATGGGTTATGATGGCAGCAACCCTGAACTCTGGGACTTGCTCTCTGCTAAATTTGGCGCTAATGCACCGCCGACAACACCAAGCAGGTTGATTATCAAGAATGTTGGTAGTGGTGATGTAATGATAGACTTTCAGGGAGCGCAAGCTGCTGATATCTACATCGCACTACGAGGTTACCTTGATAACAACACTCTTGATACATTGGGTATTTACACTCAACGACCAATTATTATTGATAACCTGACCGCAGGTGAACCTTATTTTCTTTCTATTTCCGCTACGAATGACTTCGGTTCCAGTCCCCAGACAGAATTGCTGGGTGTAATACCAACAACTGGGAATGTAAAGTGTTTGATCATAAATGGCTTTGATCGGGTAAATGGCACTACCAATACATTTGACTATATAAAGCAGCACGGCAGTGCTTTTCATGCACAAGGTTATCCCTTTGATAACGCAACCAACGAAGCAGTTATAGACGGCGACATTGACCTCGATAACTATGCAGTTGTAGACTGGATCCTCGGAGAAGAAGGTACAGCTACCAGCTCATTTACGGGAGCAGAACAAGACCTGGTGGAATCGTATTTAGAAAATGGGGGGTTTCTTTTTGCGTCTGGTTCAGAGATTGGCTATGACCTTGCTAGTCAAGGCAGTACCTCTGATGGTCAATTCTTCCAGAACTATCTGAAAGCAAACTATATCTCCGATGCGGCCGGCGGACAGCAAGGAACCTACAGCGGCTATGGTGTAACCAATTCATTGTTTGATGGAATATCCGATATCACCTTTGATAACGGAACTCACGGCACTTATGATGTGGACTGGCCTGACGGCATCAAACCAGTTAATGGTGCTGAGGTATGTGCAAAATATAATGACGTAGATTATGCAACCCGCGGCGGCATGGGCATCAGCTATACCGGCACATTCGGCAATAGTAGCGAAAACGGCGGTGTTGTATTTATATCTGTTGGTTTTGAAACAATTTATCCCGAATCAAAACGGGATCAATTGCTTGATAGGATTCTCAACTTCTATGAAACTGAGCTCAGTATCGCAAATAATTCACAAGTTGCCTTACCGGAAGCAGTATCAATTCATGCACTGTATCCAAATCCAACAAATTCATCCCTTACATTAGAATTCCTAACGGATCTAAACAACGAGGTTGTGCAGATTGCAATCATCGATATTTTGGGGCGGCAAGTAAAGACCGTGAATATTTCGTTGGCGGGTACATACAAACACACGTGGGTGTGGGACGGGTTGGACGATCACAACAGAGAATTACCAACGGGTATATACATATTAACTTTAACCAGTGGTCAAACCATTGATACTAGAAAAATTACCATTTTAAAATAATGGAATATTTTAAATGGAAATTATTATTGGTTTTGACTATCACTTTTCTATCAGCCCAGACTAGGCAATCCACTCATCAGATCCAGGCTGAATATTATAAAACCATCACAACACCTCCAGTGGACAAGGTTACGGTACTAACTGGTTTAGATGTACTGCTGGAAAAAAAGCTTGATTTGATCACTGGTAAAACCATCGCCCTGGTCACCAATCAGACTGGAATCGACCGCTATGGTATACCAAATTATAAACGACTGCTGTCTTTGGATGACATCCACCTGAAAGTGATTTTTTCCCCTGAACACGGTCTATTTGGCGAGGCCGATGAAGAAATAACATACGATAAAAAGATCGCCGACCTTCCTGATGTATTCAGTCTATATGGTACCGCACGCAAACCAACGCCGAAAATGTTGCAGGGTGTAGACCTGATCATTTATGATATTCAGGATATCGGTGCTCGCTTTTATACCTATATTTCAACTTTAGGCCTGGTCATGGAAGCTGCAGCTGCGTTACATATACCAGTGCTGGTATTGGATCGCCCCAATCCAATCCGTAGTGATATAGTCGAAGGCCCATTATTGGATTTGAAATATCAGTCCTTCGTTGGCAAATATCCCATTCCCATCCGCTATGGGTGGACCGTAGGGGAACTGGCCCAAAAGATTGTTGCAGAACAATGGATTGCTGCTGTCCCATCCCTAAGTGTCATTTCCATGGAAGGTTGGTATGCTTCCCTCTGGTATGATGAAACAACTTTGCCCTGGGTCAAACCTTCGCCTAATATACCTGACGTAGGTACCGCACTAATATACCCGGGTATGTGTTTGCTGGAAGGAACGAATGTTAGTGAAGGCCGCGGCACAGACCATCCCTTTAAATGGTTTGGTGCTCCCTGGATTGATGGTAAAATACTTTCCCAAGAGCTGAATAAACTGCAGTTGCCTGGTGTCGTTTTTGTACCGAAATCATTTACACCTGTATCCATTCCCGGTGTAGCAGATAAACCCAAGTATGAGAATCAGCTCTGTAACGGCATTGAGATCAGAGTTATTACTAGGAATAATTATAAAAGCCTTAACGTAGGAGTAAGTGTAATAAAAAAACTAAAGGAATTGTACCCAGAAAACATTGTCTTTAAGGAAAATCGATTGAATAGGTTATGGGGTAGCGACACGCTGGTTAAAGAGCTGCAGAAAAAGCGGATCCCTATCAATTTCTATGCCGCTGGAGGGCTTACGATATTTCTTTTACTGACTTTATTAATCAACTAGGATAATTAAATGACTGATAAATCCATATTTCGTTTATTCACAAAGTCATGTTCCATCATATTGATAATAAACATATTTACATATCCTTGCAGTTTTACACTAGGGCAAACACCTGCGAACAAACTGGTCAAAGTAAAAGAAATTATACCTGACATTGAAATTGAACTTAAATACGCGACTGCGGAAAACTTTACCAAACAAATATTGTACCCAACCAATACGTGTTTTCTAGCATTTGGCGCCCTTGAAAATCTTAAACTGGTCCAGGACAGCCTCCGCAATTTACAATTCCATAATGGGATGAATTATGCTGGTGGTCTGGGATTGAAAATCTGGGATGGTTATCGACCGCGATCTGTTCAATACCGCATGTGGAATATTGTACCTGATCCACTCTATGTGGCTGAAACATATATTGGTGGACAATGGAAAAACAAAAGACAGAGTGCAAAAGCAGGCGGTAGTAAGCGTGGGAGAGGAACATCCAAAACGCCTGTGTTCGGCATTTTATGCTGGGGTGGTAAGGTATGGGCACAAGTGGTTCCTGATGTGGAAGCAAAGACGTTAATGCCATTGATTTCTCGATGAGTGGAAGTGGGAAGCACCATATGGTCCGACACATGGCCAAGTTATACAGGTGTTGCCGCTAAAGGGTATGTGCACCGCCTTGTCAAACATCATAAAGGCGAGTACAGTGACGGCAAAGGAAATCATATCAATGGGCTGGAAGGTTTTTGGGGTTACCTTAAAAGAAGACTGGCCGAAAAAGGTGGTATCCGAAAGGAGCGGTTGCCCCTTTATCTGGCTGAATATGTCTGGCGTTACAATCATAGAAATGATAGTATTCAAATCCAGAAAAAACTCATTATGAAACAGTTAGAAAGATTGCTCATTTAGTGGCTGTTTTGCGACTTTACCCTTTTTGAATTATTCATTATTTCGGAAGTCAATGAGGGGTGGCACAGCCAATTGGAGTGTGCTATTATCATTCCAAAATACTAACATCTGTATACCAGTATAATTAACCGAGTTTAACAATTGATTGTTAACACGAATTTCAGCATCCTCCCGTAAACTATTTAGCCATTCCGTTAATACCACCTGACGTTCGTCCGGGGCTACATTTTCTAAAAAGGTCGAAACACCCTTTGTGTATAACAAATACCTTTTCCATAAACTGTAATCTTTTTGGGCGGTAAGACTTTTATTTAAGTCTAATTCCAAAGCCTTTCTGTATAGATATTCGTCCCGTACGGCATTCTTTAATAACCGGGCAATATTTTTAATTAACCTTAATTCATTACTTTCTTGAAGAGGCACATTATACTGGTATAGGATATTTATTGTTTCTCGTATTGACCAGGTAAAATCAGGTGTAACAATAACAGGTAAATTCAAACGACCCATCTCTTCATTATGGCTTAAGCTGGTGACCGGGGGTAAAGAAATGAGTAATTCATTTATTGTAGTCCTTTTCAAATAGGGTTGAAGAACTCGGATCAGTTCCTTGAATCCTTCCGCTTTTGTTGTGACTTGTTTTCCAGCCATTAAATTTTTAACATATTCATTTGCACGAATTGTTT
>Ga0208700_1000288_pt1 | contig 17506 bp, 16 predicted proteins | sample DeeseametaMP2016_FD_184179 | JGI IMG/M metagenome (GOLD analysis project Ga0208700, IMG submission 184179) | Marine microbial communities from the Deep Pacific Ocean - MP2016 (SPAdes) | ecosystem: Environmental > Aquatic > Marine > Oceanic | place: East of Hawaii, North Pacific Ocean | collected... | reverse complement strand
TATGAAAAGTGTGACTGCGGGGATTATTAGTGTTATTTTGGCATGGTGTAGTTCGAAAATTTCGCCTGTTGTTGCATTATGAAGAATAATGCATTATTATGATTTATCACTATTTCATTAAAGGAGCGTGTTATGTCATCATTACAGGTCAGGGAATTACCAGAAAATATTTATTCTCTGCTTAAGCGAAGAGCAGAGGCAGAACATCGTAGTATTGCTCAAGAAGCAATTGCACTTTTGGCTAAAGGTCTTGATACGTCAATTTCTCCTAAAGTCCGTCGTACCAAGTTGTTGCAAAAAATTGCTGAAGAGTCTGGATTAAGTGGCGGAACAGTATCTAAGCTTGATCCGGTGGAATTGATCCGTGAGGATAGAGAGCGATGATTGCTGTTTTAGATACCAGTGCGGCAGTGGAGGTTGTGCTTAAAAGAGAATCAGCGACTTTGTTTTCGCATTTTCTTGCAGAGGCTGATTTGGTAATAGCGCCTAATATTTTGATTGCTGAAGCAACAAATGTTTTCTGGAAATATCAGAAATTATCAAACTATACATATGATGAGTGTGAGAAATCCATTGATCATATTGTCTCTCTACCAGATGAATATGTCAATGAACGGGATCTATATCGGGAGTCATTCAAATTGGGGTGTATGATGGACCATTCAATCTATGACATGATCTATCTGGTGCTGGCAAGACGCAATAACGCTACATTGCTGACTATGGATCAGAGGTTGGTCGCTTCAGCTGAAAAGGCAGGAGTGAATACAGCTTAGTACATTTGGGTGCATTCTTGTTTTACATTTGAATTCATGGATGTAAGAGGACACGATACTTAATTCTGAAAACCGAATTAAGCTCGTGTCCCCATAATTCTTTTCAGAGTAAGGAGTCCTTCAGGCTTGTCATGCAGTGCAAATTAAGTTGTTTTTATAAGAACCAGTTCAATTACTAATTATTAGAGGATCCATGCAAAAAACTTTTTATCTATTTCTGTTGTTCCTGTTGTTTATGGGCGGCTGCACAGAAGAATCGCGGAACAAAATATTCAAGCAGGCCGATAATCTTTTAGGAAAGGATTTGCGCGTTTCTTATGTCGCCGACAGCGGAACAATCGTTAAAAGCTGGACTGTTCGGGACGGAAAAGTTACCACCCACAAAGACGAACAGGGGGCTGCAAGCGGATATTACTATTTCTGGAGCGTTGAAAGCGGATATGTTCAGGTTCCGATTGTACGGACAATTGTCGAAGAAATTAAGTAGGACTTAAAAAAAATCTCTTGTCATCCAAGACTTAATCCGGGATTTAGATTCTAGATCTGGCCGGGTAAACGATTTGAAATATCACCCCTGGATTCCCGCTTTCGCGGTAATGATAATTTATTATTCAAATGGATTGTTGCAGTGCGTCTGATTTTAGCTTCTTTTTGGCAAGTTAATTGAGGGTCTAATAATATTTCTAAAAATCTTCGTCAACTAAATCAATCTCATCTCCAAGAATTAAATCATCTTCCTGCAAACCTTCAGTTCCGCTTAAGTCTTCATCATGATAAGTATCAGCAGAATCTACCAGAGTTTCTTCCACCGGAATATCATCCGCTACAGAGTCAAGATCTACAAGCTCTTCCTCATTTTCATAAGTATCAGTACGGCTCAACTGCACCAAAACACTTTGTGCTACAGTCGATAAATGGACGGGGCGGGTCAAATAATCCAGCGCACCTGCATTCAGGAACTGCAATCGTCTTTCCAGACTGACAGGCCCGGAAATACAAATAAAATGAACCTCCGGAAATTGATCTTTTGTTTGCTGCATGACTTCCAAAGCATCAGAATTTTCAACTGATCCAGTTTCAAAAATAACCAAATCCATTGGATCCAATTTTAACAGCCGCCAAAGATTTTGTCTTTTGGATACACAATCAACCTCCATTCCCGCACGCTCGCTAAGGTAGCGCTGCAAAAGCTCAGCCTGTACCTTTTCTACTGCAAAAATCACCACCTGCGTTCGGGCAAAACTGAGCGGACTCAGGTCATCTTCAGTAAATTTGTGCAGGAAGTCCTCCTCCAAAATAGAATCCTCGGTAGCAACTGTTTCGTCATTCAACTCATCATCTTCGAAGTGCTCCAAATCTACCTCTTCAAGTTCGGGTAGTTCTACGATCTCAGCAGCTTCAATATGCGCATCAATATTTTCTTCCTCCTCTTCTTCTTCCAATCCCAACAACTCTGTTAAATCGTCATCTTCCAGATCAATCTCAACAGCATCTTCAGTTAGATTTTCATCTGCCTCAGAGTTTGTTTCCGGATTTATTTCCTCTTCAGTTTCCATTTGGTATTCCTCTTCGTTAGCGTCTTTTGATGGGGCCATTCAGCCGATTCTGTTCTTCACTTGTAATGTCCGCAAAATGTATTAAACCTGATTATATCATTTAATCTGCGAAAACTCGCCTGTCCTGACTTTTCGGTTAATTCTTTAGTTAAAGTGAGATGAAACTGCGTCTGTGATAAATATCTTTGATCTGCTGCAGACATATGCAAACCGGACTAAATTTTTTCTCCATCCCGGGAATCAAAGCGATTAATTATTTTCAAACTGTCCTTTCCAGAGAAAGTCAGTTCCCGAACGGCAAGAGAAATACGATTGTCCTGATTCAGCGCCTCCCAGTATTTTTCAGCAATTTGTTCTGCATCACCTTCCAGCGGCAAAAGGATTGGGTCACCCTTGAAAGAGGGAAGCGGATTCCCGTCCCCCATGTATGTGGTCAGGCAATATCCAAATCCCGCTCCAATTTCATTATAACGATAAAAATGATAGACAGACTGCTCTGCCGAAAAATCACATTTACTGATTTTGGCCAAAGTCATTGATGATTTTTTTTGCTCAATCAATCCGGAAATACGGGGTGTAAAATTCGGTGCATCCGGTTCATGTTTTTCCTTGTGCAGTGAATCGTAAAAACTTTCACCCTGAATAAAACCTTCACAAATTGTATCGGTCTGACTTCCGTTTGTGACAACTACACAATCATCGACGTCACGCATGGCGTTGTAAATAATCAGTGCCGGATCTTCCACCAGAGAAGGATCTGCTGCTTCGGTAAGCAATATTCCGTTTTCGTGCCTGAAAATCCGATTCCTGCTGTTTGAGCTGCGCCCCATTATCCAGTAAATAACAATCCACGAATTCTCATGATTGCGCCCTATTACGATTCCGCGTCCCGGATAGACGTTTTCTGCAATGTGATTCTTGAAATTTTGTCCGGCTGTTTCTCTGGTCAACTCAGTATTCGTAAAGTTCAAATTGTTCGCGGTGCAAATCATCAGATAATTTAATGGTAATACTCCGGCCCATCTCATCTTCCAATAATTTGACGGCTTCCTGCTCTTCCTCCTGGATATATTTAAAAACATCTGAGTGCAGAAATATTGCAACAGATCCTTTTGTGTTCCTGCGGCAGCTGCGGCGGACTTCACGGAAAGCCTCGTAACAGACTGTGGACGGAGATTTTATCTGGCCTGTTCCATCACAATACGGACACGGATCACAAAGATAACGGTTCAGGTTTTCGCGATCGCGCTTGCGTGTCATTTCGACGAGACCCATCTCACTTATTTGCAGAATTTTGCTGCGTGCCTTATCAGAACGAAGTTGGTCCTTCAGGGTCTGATAAACCATTTGTCGGTGCTGCTGTGTTTCCATATCAATGAAATCAATAATAATAATTCCGCCAATATTTCGCAGCTGCAGCTGGTAAACGATTTCCTCAGCAGCTTCAATGTTTGTACGCAAAATTGTTTTTTCATGACTTTCCTTACCGACGAAGCGTCCTGTATTCACATCAACTGCAGTTAATGCTTCAGTCTGATCGATGACAAGGTGACCTCCGGAGCGCAGCCAGACTTTGTTTCCGAGAGCGCGGTCAATTTCATTTTCGATTCCGTAATGATCAAAAACAGGTTCTGCTTTAGTATAATTTTCAATTACAGATCCATATCGCGGCAAGTAAGAGCGTACAAACTGACGAACCTTATTAAACTGACTTTTGTCGTCAACAACCAACTTGCGGATATCTGCTGAAAAAAGATCGCGAATCGTTCGGAAAATCACATTCAGATCTGAATGCAGAAGCGAGGGAGCAGGAAGGGTTTTATATTTTTCCAGAATATCATTCCAAATAGAAACCAGATAATTGATGTCAGAATGCAAATCTTCTTCACTGTGTCCTTCTGCAACCGTCCGGATGATGAATCCGGCATTTTCCGGACGTAAACGGTCCACAATCTCCTTCAGTCTCTCACGTTCTTTTTCCTGATTTATTTGACGGGAAACTCCAAGCGTTTTTGTAGCAGGCAAATAAACGAGATTCCTCCCAGGAATTGAAACATGACTGGTTATGCGGGCACCCTTCGTACCAATTGGGCCCTTTGAAACCTGCACCAAAACGTCCTGTCCTTCTTGAATCAACTGACCAATCTTTTGTTGTTCTCCATTATTATTAGAGGGTTCACCAAAAATTTCATGTTCCGGAAGAATGTCATCAATATGTAAAAATGCCGCCCTCTCAGAGCCAATATCAACAAAAGCAGACTCCATTCCAGGCAGAACATTCAATACTTTTCCCTTGTAAATATTGTCCACAAGACGCATCGTTTTTTCGCGTTCGTGATAAAGCTCTGATAGTTCTCCACCTTCAATCACGGCAACCCTGGTTTCGTGAGAGGTGTGATTTATAATAATTTCTTTTGCCATTGAATAGTTTATGAGTTTCGAATTATGATTTCTCTCATTTCCTGCACTGCTTGAGAAATACCAACAAAAATCGCCCGACTGACAATGCTGTGTCCTATGTTCAATTCACGTAAATGCGGCAGGCCGCAAATACGCTGGGTATTGATGTAATTAAGTCCGTGTCCGGCATTTACCTGCAGTTTTTCCTGATGCGCCAATTCTGCTGCAGAAACCAGACGCTGATATTCCCTGTCCAGTTCTTCAGAATTTTCTGCATTTGCATAACAGCCGGTGTGCAGTTCAACATCCTCAGCACCAGCTTTTTGACTTGCCTTGATTTGTTCTGCATCCGGATCAATGAATAAACTCACCCGGATTCCCGCACCCCGGAGTTGGGCTATTCCTTTATGCATAATTTCTGCTGCACCGGCAATATCCAGTCCGCCTTCCGTAGTCACTTCCTCCCGTTTTTCAGGAACAAGGGTCACAATATCCGGACGAATATCCAGTGCAATAGCAAACATTTCTGCTGTTGCAGCCATTTCCAGGTTCATTCGCGTTTGAATGGTTTCCCGCAAAATCCGGACGTCCCGGTCTATAATGTGTCGACGGTCCTCACGCAGATGAATTGTGATACCATCCGCTCCAGCCAGTTCTACTAATCCTGCTGCGGTAACCGGATCCGGTTCGCTGATTTGACGGGCCTGCCTGACAGTCGCCACGTGATCAATGTTAATGTGTAAAGCAATCATTATTTCGGTTTACAGTTCTTTTACTGTATTCAAAGTCCTTTCAAACAAATTCAAAATTCAAAAACTGCAGCCGATTTTTTGCTGTTATTCGTTAAATGACTGCTGCCAGTCGTTTAGTTTCTTTCATTTTTAACCCAAACTGAAACTATGGGCCACTGTTGAAGGACAGTTATTCCATCCGGTTTTACAACTTTTGGAGTTACTTTAGGATACTCTCCGGGTTCAAATGTTGAAAGATCAATTTCACCATAAAGTTCATCGCGATTTAATTCCTGAATCAAATCTTCAGGACCTTCAACGAAAACATTGAAAGTACCAGGATTTATTACACTGACATAATCCATGTTCCGTAAATAAACCGGAACTTTGTCAAATCGTTTCTTGATCGGTAAACTATCAATAGTTATTTCTGCAGAATAAAAATCAACATTCTGATCGATGATTTGCACATTGCCTCTTGGCAAATCCAAATCAACCCGCATTGTGACACTTTCTTTAAGTCCTTCCAGCTCAATTTCATGAGCAGAAACATGGTCCAGTTTTTCCAGCACTGAGCGTGGCCCGCGCATTGTAAGGGTGTCCGGAATGATTCTGATATCCCTCATCAGGTACCCCTTCTTTGGAGTACCCTGATAACGTGGTTTGATGGAAAATGTTTTTTCGATCAGTTCTTCAATTCTAACCGTAATTTGAGACGGATGAATCCGGGTGATTTGAACTTTTACCGGAGATAAAATATGATTTTCAGTCAGCACATAAGAAAGCGTTCCTTCCTGCGCTTTGTCGAGATCAAGAACCGCCTGGAGCTCCTGAGGATTAAATGAATCCCTGCTGTTGGTGTGTACCACTATGTTGACCTGCGGCGGATCAGAAGTGACTTGAAAGGACGGCGAAACATTTTTGAAAACAACCGGAGCATAAAAACTCATTTGAATAGGTTCTCCAGATTTCCGGGCAAGAAACCAGACAAAAACAGCTAAAACAACTGCAAGCACTTTGAAGTAAACATTTATTCGCATCTGTCAGCCTTTGTTTGTTTCTACAGGAGTGTTATCCGGAGTTTTTAAATCATCGGACGTTTCCGTGGTTTTTTTTGCTTTCTTCAACTTAGTTTTTCTATAAGTGTCTTTTGTTTCCTTTTCCCTGATGGCATCAGGAATGTTGCCTGCAAGCACATCCAGGAGGGCTTTGCGAATATCTTCATTTGCACCGCGTATCAACTGTCCGCGGTAACTGAGACTGATTTCCCTGCGTTCTTCAGAAACAATCAGGACTGCTGCATCCGTTTCTTCTGTCAGACCAATTGCAGCACGATGCCTGGTTCCGAGAGAAGAGCTGAGACGGCTGTTCATCGAAACAGGTAAAATGCACTGTGCGGCCAACAAATCACCCTTGTTGCTGATAATAACGGCGCCGTCGTGTAAAGGCGATGATGGATGAAAAATACTCAGCAAAAGCTGTTCACTGACAGTTGAGTTTAATTGTGTACCCCGATCACTGAAGTTTTTCAATCCAACTTCCTGTTCAAGAACAATCAGGGCTCCTATACCCTGCTGTGACATCTGCAGACAAGCATGCAGGGTGCTCTCTACCAAATTTCTTTTTTGCTGACTGTTTTCACGGAAAAGAGTGAAAACCCCAATTTGTGCCAGTCCGTTACGAATATCCGTCTGAAACAGTACAACCAGTACCAGCACCAGTGACTGCCCCAAATTATCAAGGAGGAGCTGTGTGGCTTCCAAATTCAAAATCAGCGAAACAAGATAAAGTGCCAGCAACAAAACAAAACCCATTAACATGGGAATGGTACGTGTGCCTCTGATGAGGAGCAGAATGCGATAAAAAATTATCGATAGGAGAACAATATCAAACAGATCCTGCCAGCGAAAGGTAAAGTTACCTGTAAAAATTGGCAAAAGTGTTTCCACTGAAAGTCTCCGAAAAGGGAAAGGGGGGGTTCTTAGGTTATCTTGATATTAAGAAAAAATGAGCATAATTTGTGAGTTCAAAGTTATTTGAAAATCAAAAAAATTTTCAGACACTATTTTTTAGTTTTTGGTGCAAACTCCTCCATAACCTGCAGCACATTTTCTCCATCAATAGTTTCTTTTTCCAGCAATGTCAGGGCAAGAGATTCAAGTGCTTTACGGTAAGTTTTTAAAATCGATTTTGCCCGCTCATAAGATGAATTTAGAATTTCAAGCACTTCTTCATCGATCATACGCATGGACTCATTGCTGAATTCAGTATGCTGTTGTAAATCGCGTCCCAGAAAAACATGCCCTTCATCTTCAGTATAAGTCAGTGGTCCCAGTTTCTCACTCATTCCCCACTGACAAACCATTTTTCGGGCTAATTCTGTAGCTCTTTTCAGGTCATCGCTGGCACCTGTAGTGAAGCGTTTAAATACTAAATGTTCTGCCGCACGTCCTCCCATTGTCATGGTTATTTGCCCCAGCAAAGAACGCCTGTTATGACTGTGTCGATCTTCTTCCGGCAGGAGCATTGTAACTCCTAAAGCCCGTCCTCGCGGAATTATACTCACCTTATGCACGGGGTCAACTTCTTCAATACTGGCTGCAACAAGAGCATGTCCAACCTCATGATAGGCTGTAGTCTCTTTTTCTTCATCACTAATTAAGAGACTGCGCCGCTCTGCGCCCATCATCACTCTATCTCTTGCATATTCAAAATCATCATTATCAACAGTTTCTTTATCCTGACGCGCAGCCCAAAGTGCTGCTTCATTGACAAGATTAGCCAGGTCTGCACCGGTAAATCCAGGAGTTCCACGTGCTATCTTGTTCAAACTTACTTTTTTATCCAGTACAATATTTTTACTATGCGTTTTTAAAATATTTTCACGACCTTTGATATCCGGAGAAGGTACAACTACATGCCGGTCAAAACGCCCTGGACGCAGCAAAGCATGATCCAGCACATCCGGTCGATTAGTTGCAGCTACAACAATAATGCCTTCATTTACTTCAAAACCATCCATCTCAACCAGTAACTGGTTCAGAGTCTGTTCACGTTCATCGTTTCCCCCTCCAAGACCGGCACCACGGCTGCGTCCGACTGCATCGATTTCATCAATGAAAATGATACACGGTGCGTGTTTTTTACCTTGCGCAAACATGTCCCTGACACGGCTGGCACCGACACCAACGAACATTTCCACAAAATCGGAACCGCTGATACTGAAAAAAGGGACTGCAGCCTCACCTGCAATTGCTTTGGCCAGCAGGGTTTTTCCGGTTCCAGGTTCTCCCATTAATAAAACACCTCTTGGGATTTCTCCTCCAAGTCTTTCAAATTTTCCTGGGTCTTTCAGAAAATCTACGATTTCCTCCAATTCTTCCCGTGATTCATCTATTCCCTGAACATCTTCAAATTTTATCGGGTTGTCTTCCGTGTTGGTTATTCGTGAGCGGATTTTTCCAAAACCCATGGCACTTTTTCCTCCACCCTGGACCTGACGCATGAAGAAGAGCCAGATACCAATGATCAGGATCATAGGAAGCCAACTGTTCAGGATGGCCATAAATAAATTAGTTTGATCGGTTGGCTCAACTTTAACGCGTACTTGATGGCTGTCCAATATTTTGAACAGTGCAGGGTAATTCGGAACTTGAGTTTGAAAAGAACCATTTGTATCGCTGACACCATGAATTTGACTTCCACGGATTATAACTTCCAGCACAGAACCGGATTCGATTTGAGAAATAAATTCTGAAAAAGAAATTTCCCTCTCGTTTGATTCTCTTGGTCCAACCAGATTAAAGAGCATCAGCATTACAAGGCCGATCACAAGCCAGATGCCGATATTACGTAAGAATGTATTCATAGTTTTCTGAAATAAATGTTATTGTTTTAACTTGTAGATCATCACATATATATACAGGAAACGCAAGTCTGAGACTAAAAAAACGGATTTAAAGCATTTATTTTAATATTTTTTTGTAATCAATTTATGCAGGAGACAACCGGCCGGGGTTTTTTACTTGACAAGGAAGCCGAAAGTGCCCGAAGATACTGTAAAGACATGGTAATTTTTTCAAAGAAAGAGTGGTGAACGAAAATAAAATCAAGCTGCGTAAAGTCGGTATTTTTTCTCCGCAACTGGTACATCCGGTAACGGAGTTGTTGCAAGAGTGGTTTGTTCCTCACGGTATTGAAATTACCACTCTCGCTGATGGGAAACAAAGTGAGACCGGTTTGGATTTAATTGTCTCATTTGGCGGAGATGGGACTGTACTTGCAGCATTAAGTCTTTTTCCGGAGTGTCCGGTTTTGGCAGTCAATTTCGGTAATGTCGGTTTTTTGACTGCGGGAGACCGTGAAGATTTGACTGATATGCTGCAAAGTGTACTTGACGGGAATTATATAATCAGTGAACGTTCAGTACTAGAGTGCCTTCATCCTCTCGGAACTGACTATGCAGTGAATGAAATTGTAGTCCGTGGTGCAACTCGACTAATCGCAGTTGAGTTAAGCATCAACGGGAAGCATATACGACGTGTTCGCGGAGACGGAGTTATCGTGGGAACTGCAACCGGAAGTACTGCATATTTACTTGCCGCCGGATCTCCAATTGTAATTCCGGAACTACGTTGTATGATCATCGCAGGCTTGAACGAGTATGATTTCAGGTCCAGACATCTGGTTGTCACCGGAGAGTCCAAAATCAGGCTTGTAATATCAGAACAGACTCATGAAAAAGAAATTTATCTTTCTGCGGATGGAAAAGAAAAGGTGCCGCTTAAAATTGGAGATGAAGTTTTCATTCAGGAGTCGGCAAGACAGGCAAAATTAGTTTTCATGGAAAAGAATTATTTTTTTCACAATCTTTCTTCACGACTGTCCTGGTTCCACAGCGGTGAAAAATAGTTGGATCGGTTTATGACGTTGAAATGGCGTTTTTCAGGTGGAATCCTGTTTTCATTGTTATTACATTTTTTTTTGTTATCTGCCTTGCTATACTGGTATCCCGGAATGATCGGCAGGAGTGACCAACCTTGGCAGAAATGGTCCCAGTTTTTAGCCGAAAAAATACTGCCATCTGGTACAGTCAGCAAAACAACTCCGGAGACTTCAGCAAAAATGACAACTGCTACTTTGATTTTTCCTGATATTGTTTTTTACAGGCAACAAAAAAAGCCCCTGATTATTACTCCCAGCAAAAAGAAAAAATCTAAACCAAAACTGTCTTTTAATAACATACTCAGCCAAATAGAAAAATTTCCTGAACGTCTGAAAGTATCCAAAGATTCAAAAAAACCGTTTTCCAGCCAAGTGGTTTCACTATTAACACTTTTGAAACCGGTTAGTCTGCAAAACCAGAAAGCGAAAATTGGAACTACCAATTTAAATGCGGTAGAATTGTTGAATTACCGTAAGGAACTTGAAGCGTTTTTGTCTGAACAGTGGAAAGTTCCAATCAATTTGGTTGGAAGTACAAATACCGTTGTGGTTAAGTTTGAAATTAACAAAGACGGCCGAATTTTAAAATGGTACCAGGCAGAAACCGGCAATACTTTACTGTACAAATCTGTGAAAAATTTACTGAAAAACTTGCAATTTCTCCCAGCCTTGCCAAAGTCCTATCCAGAAGATTCATACAAATTTGGTATCCGCTTCAGTCCGGCTAACTTCAAATAATGAGATTCCAGTGAAGTCCACAAACTATGTTTATCAGCTAAAATTACGCATGCGGGCTGATTTAGTTTTTCTGCTGTTTGGATTGTTCATGCTTACTTGCGGGGGCAGTGCTTCCGCCATTGATTATTTCGAAATCACAAATCCAAAGTTCATTCCTGTCAAAGTCGGACTTTCAAAAGAGAGCAGTCCTGAAGTCGTATTTTTGCAGAATGTTTTCAAAACTAATTTAGAAAAAGTACTTTATTTTCAGTTTATTACTGAATCAAAAGAAGAGTTTGATCAGTCCGAAGAGGTTATTTTTCACCTTGATCTGGAGCTAAAAAGTAAGCCGTTTCTATTAAAAATTATGCTCTGGTCCCAAGGAGAAAAAACTCCTGTTTCCAAAGAATTGTATCCGGTCGGAACAAATCAGGATTTGAGAAAGCTCGGGCTAAAACTGGCTGACTGGTTTGTAGAAAACACGCTAGGATTTGAAGGGGTATCCACCAGCAGAATTTCCTACACTGCACAAAAAACGAACCGGCGAAAAAACATATTTCTCAGTAGTTTTGATGGAACTGTGCTAAAGCGATTTTCATACAATCTTGGTTCCAATAATCTGTCAAGTTGGTCTTTCGACGGTAATAACATCCTTTATACAACACTCACACGTTCCAGCGCACAACTGGCCATTCAGCCTGCAAAACGTCTTCGTGCCAAAATTCTTTCATTTCCTTCCGGATTTCAACCGCTGAGCGCAAGCTGGAATCTGGATGGCGAATCAATTTTGCTGACGTTGATGAAGCAGGGTAATGCTGACATCTACAACTATCATTTGGAAAATGCCCAGCTGGATAAGATTTTTGCCTGGAAAAGCCTGGAAACCTCTCCGCAAATGTCTCCGGATGGCAGGAAGATAGCATTTGTTTCAGACAGTGCACGTCCACGCCGTCCACAAATTTATATCCATAATTTAAATACTCTTAAAACAGAACGTGTGACTTTTAAAGGTAATTTCAACAGTTCTCCAAAATGGTCACCAAATGGAACACAACTGATTTATGAAAGGCAGGAAAAAGGTTATTTTCAACTTTATATATACACCTTATCTACACGCCGTCATCTTCAGCTGACATTTGGACGTTTTAATTCTGAAAAACCTGACTGGGCGCCAAACGGGAAACAAATTGTTTTCTCCGCAAAAAAGAAAAATGTTCCAAAACTTTACTATATTTCATCTTTTGGAGGCCGCACCATTCGTGTCACTAAGACTCCTTCCAACATCGCCGAGACAAATCCTGTCTGGAGTAAATAGCCTAATTTACCGCACGATTAATAAATGTTCAGTATTGATTTGAAAACAACTTCAACAATTATTTCAACATTCAAGAAGTCACGGAAGCGAACAGTAAAACGACTTTTTATGTCCATAACAGCACCGGGACATATTGTTTCATTTTTGATCATTCTCATATTTTTTGTTGGGGGTTGTTCTTCCTCGGGAGCTAATAAAACAACTCCGCTAAATAATACGGAAGAAATGGCTGCTTTAAAGAAAACCCTGGCACAGCAGGAAGAATTGTTGGATCGACTGCAGGCACTGACAGCAGATCAGCTGCTGCGCAGCAACGAAATTGAACAATCTATGCCGCCGCGGGATTTGCTCGAATCTTTACAAAAAGGATTTATTGAACTGCAGAAAAAAACATTGATACTTGAAAAACAGCTATCTGAGCTGAAAAAAGGTTTGGAAACATCCGGAAGTAAGGAAAAACCCTCTAAATCTTCTGCAAATAATTTTTCCATCAATCAAGAGAAAATTATTCTGGGACTAGTTTCATTACAGTCAGGTAATCCGGATCAGGCGGTGGAGCATCTGCAGGATATCTTGAAAGCAAAAAAGGCTACAAAATTAAAAGGTGACATCCTGATGGCAATCGGAAATGGATTTTTAGCACAGGGTCATTCAAAGCAGGCAGCATCTCATTACGGACTTTTTCTTCGCGAATATCCAAAAAGTCGGCATACTCCCCAGGCTTTGTATTATTTGGGACAAGCAATGAAAGATCTTGGTGAAGTAGAAAAACAAAAGATTTTGTGGAAGGAGTTGATAAAAAATTATCCTCAATCATCTCTTGCCAAACGTGCGAAAAAACGGTTGTGATAATCTACTGGAACTGCAAATTAATCTTTAAAATGAAACAAAATGCTCTAGGAAGTTCCGGGATAAAAGTCAGTTGTCTCGGACTTGGTACAATGACTTTTGGTGAACAGAATTCAGAAGAGGAAGCATTTGCTCAAATGGATTGTGCACTTGCAACAGGTGTAAACTTGTTTGATACAGCCGAAATGTATCCGGTACCACCTAAGGAAAATACTTTCACTATTTCGGAACAGATTGTTGGAAAATGGATTAAACTCCGAAAATGCAGGGAGCGCATTGTTTTAGCTACAAAAGTGGTTGGACCCACTGTAGAATCTCGTTCAATGGGGAGCTACATTCGGGATGGACTAAATCACCTCACAAAAAAAAATATCAGAGCAGCTCTTGAAGGCAGTTTGAGTCGTTTAAAAACTGAAACAATTGATCTCTATCAGATTCACTGGCCGGACCGGAATGTTAATATTTTTGGAAAACGGGGATTTGTGCCTTCGGAAAATTCAGAAACAGACAATGAAGGAATTCCGGAAACCCTGGAAACGCTGAATAAACTCAGGGAGGAAGGGAAAGTGCAGGCTTTCGGAGTTTCCAATGAAACGCCATGGGGTGTGATGCGTTACCTCAGTTTGTCTGAAAAAAACAGATGGGAAAAAGTTGCCAGTATTCAGAATCCGTATAGTCTGCTCAACCGCACTTTTGAATCCGGACTTGCTGAAATTATGTACCGGGAATCAGTTGGGCTTCTGGCTTATTCTCCGCTTGCTTTCGGAATGCTGACTGGGAAATATCTCGACGGACTCAAACCGGCACGTGCGCGTTTAACTCTGTTTTCCCGTTTTCAGCGTTACCAGACAAAAAATGCGATAAAGGCTACACGAGATTATGTCAAAATTGCATGGGAGCATGCTTTGGATCCCGCGCAAATGGCACTGGCTTTTGTGCGGACAAGGCCGTTTATGGCGAGTGTACTGCTTGGGGCTACATCTGTCAAACAATTGGATACAAACCTCGCCAGCGTCGAATTAGAACTTTCAGCAGAAGTGCTGGAAGGTATTGAAGAAATACACGGCCGAATTCCAAATCCATGTCCCTGACAGAATTAAGAGGAACTACATTAACGCCAGCGGTAGCCGAGTATGAATCGGTCTCCTTCAATTCGTTGATCGGGAAAATCATCGAAATCAATTTTTTCACTTTTTTCCTTGTACCAACCAAGAGACCATCCTGATTTTCCTTCGAGACCAAGTCCCCAGCCGCTGCCTCCGGACCATTTAAGTCCTGTATAAGAACTCAAAGATTCAATCCATGTCAGAAAATATTGCCCTCCATGTACACCTATAAATAATGGCCCCATCCATGCCCGAAATTCTGCACCTAGGATGCCGGCTTTGTAATACCCATATTTTTTGTTTGCCGGCAATGCTCCTTTGTTCATGTTTTCTGAAGCGAAAAGTGAGAAAGAAAAAGAATCCCCCAAAGCAAACTGATAGTCAATCTGATCTCCGATTATTTTGGAACCCTGGTACTCTCTTCCACTGTCATCATTAACCGGTTTTAATTGACCTAAATCCAAAAATAACCCCCAACCGTTAATAGGTCCGGCCTGTGTGGCGGATGTCCAAAAGGTTAGTAAAAATGTCAGAAAAAATGCACTCCTGTTTTTCATAGCGAATCTTTCTATCATTTACACAAAATGTGATTACATCGAACTGTAAATATGCAAAAAATGTTCACTAAAAAAGATTAAATCACTTTAAGAAATTATCCTGGATGTTGAAATCTAAAAATGCTTGATCCCATTCATGTATTTTGCTGATTCCAGGATTCCGTTTATGGTAAGAGGCTCCATCTGAAATACCTGCTGGACATATGGGGCAATTGTTCGGTTCCAGTATTGTTTTGGAGTTGGATTAATCCAAACAACAAAAGGAAAATGTTCATGCAGAGTTTTTAAATTTTCCAAACTTGGTGTAGAAGATTCTTCCCGAAATTCTATTGAGCCAAACGGTGCAAGCAACTCATGCGGTCCCATGTACGCATCACCGACAATGAAAACCCGATAATCCGAACTGTTCTCCATAACTTTCCGGAGCGTAACCGGTTTGCGACGGGCCTCGTCTTCATAAACCTGATCGTAAATCGCATTGTGGAAATAGTAAGTTTTTAAATCCTGAGGGAAGCGGCGTTTAATTTTTGCAAACAACATTTGAACTTTGCGGGCATGAACCCACATTGAATTGCCTCCATTGTCCAGCAACAGCAAAACCTGCGTCCGGTCCTGCTGTTCCCGTAAAAAATGAGGGATTACAATTCCACCGTTACGTCCGGTTTCTTCTACTGTACGCTTCACATTCAGTTTTCTGTCCGGATGAATGTCCTCAATATTTTTTAAAGCCTGCAGGGCAGCATCCATGTTGTTATCAGTAATTGGAGCATCTAAATCAACTGGATAAAATGAAGGATCTCCGAGAACCTTGCGGGCTGTCCCGGCATGAGCCGGTCCACCAACACGGATTCCGTTCAGCCCGTGTCCGGAGTGGCCATATGGTGAAAAACCATGACTGCCAATCCAGTGTCCTCCGCCGCTGTGTGCAGTTTTTTGCTGCTCCATCACTCGTTTCATACGTTCAATCAGTTCCTCCAGAGAGATTTTGGAGTAATCCACCATTTTGTCTGTAGCCTGCAATACTCCAGGAGGACCATTACTTTTCCGGTCAGCCATATCCGGATTGTCATCATCGAGATGCTTTCGGGCATCAAGTTCTTTTTGTATGTTGGCCTGTAAATCAGATTGGAGTGTCTCATTTAAAAACTGATCAATAAGCTTTTCATAATCGATTTCACCGGAAATTTTTCCCGTTTCCAACTTTTGACTTAGCCAGTGTTCAAAAGCAGAAGATTTGCGGATAGCATCGTCAATTGTGTTAAAGTTAGTGGTATCAATTCCCAGAAAATGATCCCAAAACGCAAGTGTATAAGGAGCAATTTCTCTTCTTGATTTGCAGATAAGATGCTGACAAACGTCAAATAATGAACCCAGGTTGGTAACCAGCCCCATTTCCATGGTGCGGTACATATCCAACAAGGTGCGCACATCCGTCTTAAAACCGTACTGCCGTAGTGTCTCGGGGAACCCTGAAAACATAAAATGGTTAATGTATTATTTCTTTAAAAAAAGTTTGTATTATCTGGAATTTTGAATTTGCAAAATGACTGCATAATTGCCGAATTTAAGCATTGCATCAGGTAATGGATCAAACTGAATCTCCTCCAAAGTCATCATGGTTGTATCGTCAAAATCCTGTGAGCCGCTGGATTTTATTATTTCTTGATCAACAACTATTCCGGATGAATCGATGCTGATTTCAAGCTTCACAAACATGCCGCTGCGAAAAATTTGAAGTGCATAGGTTACGTCGAGCAGTAATTTGCTGATATGCTGATTGTATGAGTCACGAGCCAGTATGTACGGATCAGGTGCAGGCTGTTCTGGAATTTGCTTTTCTGCAAGATCGGAAGGCGTTGCTGTTTCAGGTGAAGGTGAAGACGTTTCTTCCCGCGAAGTAACGTCTCCTTCAGGCCGGGTAATTTCCTTTTCTGGTAACGCAACTTCTTTTTTAGACGGAGTAGTCCCCTTTTCCGGTAATGCAATTTCTTTTTTAGACGGACTAATCTCCTTTTCCGGTAATGCTACGTTTTCAAGCATTAATTTTTGCAACATCCTTTGAACAAGAATGTCAACGTTTTGAATCAATTTTTCTGTACCGCATTCTCTGCAGGTTTGGGTTACTATTTTCCTGGTGATTTCAGGAACTGACATTGCAGCATATTTTAAACTCAACTGAGTCACATTCTCTCTTCGGACAAGTTGAAACATAAACATCTTATCTGTCTTAAATTGTAGCTCCAGATTCCTAATAAAACTTAGAACTTTTTTAACGCATTTGCTGCTGGTGCAGTCTTCTATGTCAATGCTCCTCATTCCTTTTTCTGCAATCAATACCAACACTTTGTGCGATACAATGTGAAAACGTTGATTCAACTTTTCGCGTAATCGGTTAAATAATATTTGCTGCTCCGGCACAGACACCTTTCCCAACACTGACATGGGAGCAACAAGAGCCCGATCTGCATCTGCTCTGCTGATTTTTGATAAAAAGAATGTACTTGGGAGAATGATTATCACCAGACAAAAATACTTTAAGCCGGCTCCATTATTTA
>Ga0208700_1000286_pt1 | contig 17561 bp, 15 predicted proteins | sample DeeseametaMP2016_FD_184179 | JGI IMG/M metagenome (GOLD analysis project Ga0208700, IMG submission 184179) | Marine microbial communities from the Deep Pacific Ocean - MP2016 (SPAdes) | ecosystem: Environmental > Aquatic > Marine > Oceanic | place: East of Hawaii, North Pacific Ocean | collected... | reverse complement strand
TCCGCTCCTTGCAGTCCACGCAGGCGAGCGTGATCTTGGGGCGAACGTCAGAGCTCTTGCTGGCCATGGTGGTTCCTTGCTGGATCGGGGCTTGATCGGAGTCCGTGTGCGGAGTGTGTGGTAGCGGGGGCGGGACTCGAACCCGCGACACCACGATTATGAGCCGTGTGCTCTAACCACCTGAGCTACCCCGCCACATGGATGAGGGTCGACCCCGGTCTTCGACCGGCGCCGACCCGACCCAGAGCCCCTTTACGGAATCGAACCGTAGACCTTCTCCTTACCATGGAGACGCTCTGCCGACTGAGCTAAAGGGGCAACGACGCAGAACCATACAGAGTCTTCCCCGTGGGAGAAAATCGGGGCGTGACCTTCTGCTTCTACACCCCCACCGGCACCCCTGACGACGCTCCCGCCAGCACCTGCGGAGACACCTCGGGGCAGTTCTCCGAGGGCTTCCTCGCCACCTCCTCGACCGCTGGTCCGTGGGCTCCGGGAGCCCAGCACGGCGGCCCTCCGGCGGGCCTGCTCCTCCGTGCGATCGAACGGCTCCCCGAGGCCGCCGACCGGGTCGTCGGACGGTTCACCATGGAGCTGCTCGGGCCGGTCCCCGTCGGGCCGCTGGTCTCCTCCGCGCGCCTCGAGCGCCCCGGACGCTCGGTCGCCATGGCCTCGTCCGTGCTGCACGACCCGGTGGCCGGGCGCGACGTCGCCAGCGCACGGGCCTGGCTCTTCCCACGGGGCACCGGCCCCGGTGAGGTCGGGCCGGCGCCGGGTCACGGGCCTGCCTCCGGCGTACGACGGGACACGCCGGGCTCGTGGCTGGGCGGCTACACCGACGCCGTCGAGTGGCGGTGGGTCTCCGGCTCGGTCACCGAGCCGGGGCCGGGCGTGGTGTGGATGCGCGCGCCGGACCTGGTGGAGGGTGAGGAGACCTCGCCGCTGGCCCGGCTGATGACCTGCATCGACTCCGCGTCGGGCGCGAGCGCGGCGCTCGACGTGCGGGAGTGGGGCTTCCTCAACACCGAGCTGACCGTCCACGTGCTGCGCGAGCCCGTCGGGGAGTGGGTCTGCCTGGACGCCGAGACGCACCTGGGGCCCGGCTCGGTGGGCATCGCGACGTCCACGGCGTACGACGAGCTCGGCCCCGTCGCCCGCAGCAGCCAGGCGCTGCTCGTCGTCCCACGCTGACCCGGCCGTGGCGGGCCGTGGCTCGGGCCGAACCGGCGTATTGATACGCCGGCTCGGCGGGAACAGCAGGTCGAACCGGCGTATTGATACGCCGGCTCGGCGTCAGGGCAGGGTCGGGAAGGGGCGGGCCTGCTCGAGCTCGTAGGACAGCTCCAGGAGGAGCGCCTCGCGGCCGGGGGCGGCGGCGAGCATCATGCCGAGCGGCAGCCCCTCGGCGGTGGTGGCCAGCGGCAGCGAGACGGCGGGGGCGCCGGTGGCGTTCTGCCAGGGCGTGAAGACCACCCAGTCCAGCAGCCGCTCCATCACCTGCTCGAAGCCGGGCTCGGGCGACAGGTGACCGATCGGTGGCGCGGCGGAGGCCAGGGTCGGCGTGAGCGCGACGTCCCAGCGCTCGTGGAAGCGCTCGGCCTGACCGGCGGTGCGACGCAGCCGGGCGATCGCCCCGGGGATGCGATGGGCCGAGCGGGCGGCGTGCCTGGCCAGGCCCATGGTCAACGGGTCGAGGCGGGACCGGTCGAAGGTGCGGCCGTGGTTGCGGCGTCCGCCCGCGACCAGGGCCCCGGCGAGGGTCGCCCAGTAGAGCAGGAAGTCGTCGGGGAACGAGTCCGGGACGGGCGCCGGGACCTCCTCGACGTGGTGGCCGAGCTCCTCGAGCAGCGTCGCGGTGCGCCAGGTGGCCGCGACCGTGTCGGCGTCGGCGCTGCGCCCGGCTCCCCCGGTGTGCACGGCCACGCGGAGCCGCTGCTTGCCCGGCCGGGTGATGTCGCCGATGGGCGGCAGCTTCAAGGGGCGGTAGACCTTCTCCGCCTCGCGGAACAGGGCCGCCGTGTCGCGCACCGAGCGGGTCACGACCCCGTCGCTGACGATGCGCACCGGCTGGCCGCGCAGCATCGCGTCCTGCGCGAGCCGCCCGCGGGTGGGCTTCAGCCCGACGAGACCGTTGACCGCCGCGGGGATGCGGATCGAGCCGCCGCCGTCGTTGGCGTGGGCGATCGGCACCGCGCCGGCGGCCACCAGGGCGGCCGAGCCCGCCGAGGAGGCGCCGGCGGTGCGCGTGGGGTCCCACGGGTTGCGCACCGGGCCGAGACGGGGGTGCTCGCAGGCGGCGTTGAAGCCGTACTCCGAGAGCCGTGTCTTGCCCAGCGCCACCAGCCCGGTGGCGAGGTACATCCGGGCGAAGTCCCCGTCGCGGACGGCCGGCCTGCCGACGTACGCGTCGGTGCCCTGCAGGGTGGGCATGCCGGCGACGTCGACGTTGTCCTTCACGAAGGTGGGTACGCCGGCGAAGAAGCCGCCCCGCAGCGCGCCCGCCTCGGCGCGCGCACGGTCCCACGACCGCCAGGCGACGGCACCCAGCTCGGGGTCGACGGCCTCGGTGCGCGCGATCGCCGCGTCCACCACCTCGGGTGCCGACACCTCCCCGGCATGGAGGGCCCGGACCAACCCCACGGCGTCGAGGTCGCGGAGGGCGTCGTCGGTGAAGGCGTGCACGCGCGGCATGACCGGGACGCTATCGGCCGCGGGCGGTCACAGGAGCAGCGCGACGACCAGCGGGATCAGCAGGCTGGTCAGGAGGGCCGTGAGCCCCATCGAGAGCCCGGAGAAGGCGCCCTCGACCGGGTCCTCGGCCAGCGCCCGGGCCGTGCCGATGCCGTGGGAGACACCGCCGATCGCGACGCCCCGCGACCGCGGCTCGCGCACCCGCAACCGGTCGAGCACCCACGGGCCGGCGACCGCGCCGAGGATGCCGGCGGTGATGGTGAGGACGGCGCTGAGGGCGGGGATGCCGCCGATCTCGGCGGAGAGCGCCAGGGAGACCGGGGTCGTGGTGGCCTTCGGGGCCATCGTGCGGGCCAGCTCCTCGGAGCCGCCCAGCAGCTGCACGAGGAGGATCGCGGAGCCGACCGAGACCAGCACGCCGAGCACCAGCGCCACCGTCATCGGCAGCGCGAAGCCGCGCAGGCGGTGCAGCTGGCGGTGCAGCGGAACGGCCAGGGCGACGGTCGCCGGCCCCAGCAGGAAGGTCAGCACCGCCGTGCCCTCGGCGTAGGTCGCGATGTCCACGTCGAGCACCAGCAGCGCCGCGCCGAGCAGCACCACGGCGACCAGCACCGGCTGCGCGACCGAGAGCCGGGTGCGGTCCAGGAGCCAGACCCCGAGCCGGTAGGCCAGCAGGGTAGCCACCAGCCAGGTCAGCGGCTGCTCGACGAACCACCTCACGCGGCACCCCCACCGGAGTCACGGCGCTGGGTCCACCGGGTCAGGGCCTGCGCGCTGAGCCCCACCGCAGCCAGGCCGAGCCCCCAGGAGGCAACCAGGGCCACCACGATCGGCAGCCAGTCGGCGGCGATCACCGAGCCGTAGGCCACGACGCCCACCCCGGGCACGATGAACAGCAGCTGGAGGTGCGGCAGCATCGCGTCGGCCGCCGCGTGCGCGGAGGTGTCGTCGCGGCGCCGGACCAGCAGCACCGTCAGCAGCACGACCATCCCGAGGACGGCGCCGGGGACGGGCGCCCCGCTCACGTGCGCGAGGGTCTCCCCCACCAACTGGCAGCCCAGCAACCAGGTCAGACCGTGGACGACGCGCACCCGGGGAGTCTCGCAGCCCGGCTCAGCGGCGGCGGCGGCAACCCACGAGGTGCGGGTCGAAGACGCCGGTCGCCTCCATCAGGGCGAACATCGTGGTGGGTCCGACGAAGGTGAACCCCCGCTCCTTCAGCGCCTTGGACAGCGCCAGCGACTCCGGGGAGGTCGTCTGCTGCTGCTCGGTGTCGCGGGGAGCGGGCGGCTCGGCCGGGGCGTGTGCGCGGACCAGGCGCTCGAGGCAGTCGGGCCCGTCGGTCTCCCGCATCGCCACCAGTGCACCGGCGTTGGCGATCGCCGCGAGCACCTTGGCCCGGTTGCGCACGATGCCCGCGTCGGCCATCAGCCGCTCGACGTCGGCGTCGTCGTAGGCGGCGACCCGGTCGGGGTCGAAGCCCTCGAAGGCGGCCCGGAACGCCGGGCGCTTGCGCAGGATCGTCGCCCAGGACAGCCCGGACTGGAACGCCTCGAGGCTCAGCCGCTCGAACCACGCGGCGTCGCCCGCGATCGGCCGGCCCCACTCGTGGTCGTGGTAGTCGCGCATGTCGCCGGGCGTCGTGCCGGCCCAGGGGCAGCGCGCCACGCCGTCGTCGCCGACGACGGGTCCGGTCACCGGCGCTCCTTGAGCCGGGCGTTGGGCAGCACCGGCGCGGGGATGGGGGCCAGGTGGTCACCGACCACGGTGCCGAAGCGGCCCTCCGCGACCTCCTGGGAGTCGCCCACGACCTCGCCGTCGCGGGTGATCTGGGCCTGCCACTCCGCGCGGTACGCCGCGACCTCGTCGTGGCTGGAGCCGATGAAGTTCCAGAACATCACGATCGCCTCGCCCAGCGGCTCGCCACCGAGCACCAGCGCCCGGACCGGGTCGTTGCCGGCGACGAGCCTCAGCGTCGTACGCCCCAGGGGGACGTGGAGCAGGTCGGAGGGACCGGCCGTGGCCCCGTCGACCCGCAGCGAGCCCGCGTCGAGGAGCAGTCCGTGCTCGTGCGTGGGGTCGACGTCGAGGTCCAGCGAGGTGCCGGGCTCCAGCAGCAGCTCGGCGCCGACCAGCGGGGAGAACATCGGGACCGGCGAGGTGCTGCCCAGCAGCGACCCGAGGAAGACCCGCGCCGTCCAGCCGGGGCCCTCGACCGCGTCCGGGGCGAAGTGGCGGAAGCCGGGGTCCGTGCCGCGCTCGGCCTCGGGCAGCGCCACCCACAGCTGGGCACCGTGCAGGACCTCGGTGTCAGGGGTGGAGACCTCGGAGTGGGAGATGCCCCGACCGGCGGTCATCAGGTTCAGCTCGCCGGGCCGGACCATCGCGTGGTGGCCCGCGGAGTCGCGGTGCTCGATCTCGCCGGTGAACAACCACGACACCGTCTGCAGGCCGGTGTGCGGGTGCGGGGCGACCGTCATGCCACCGGTCTCGGCGACCGCGTCGGGGCCGTAGTGGTCCACGAAGCACCACGCGCCGATCATGGTGCGCTCGCGCTGGGGGAGGGTACGCCGGACCGTCATCGCCCGCGGGCCGCCCAACGGCACCTCGCGCGCCCTCAGCACCCCGGCCACCGGGTCGGTGCTGCCCCGGCACTCGACCTCGTCGGAGGGCCGGTCGAGCCGCGTCACGAGAGCTGGTCCGGCTCGACGGTGCGCTTGTCCTCGTCGCCGCGACCCGACGGCACCACGTGGCCGGCGTCGCTGGCCCACCGGCGAGCGGCGTCGTGCGTGGCACGCTCCAGCCGCACGACCACCGACTTCGAGGTCGGGGTGTTGCTGCCCAGCGCGGTCGAGGCCAGCGGGATGAGCGGGTTGGTCTCGGGGTAGTAGGCGGCGGCGCAGCCGCGGGGCTGGTCGTAGGAGACGATCCGGAACGCCGGGGCGCAACGCTCGACCAGACCCGCCTCGGCTGCGTCGCCTGCGTCGTCTGCGTCGGGGTCGCGCCACTCGCTGACCAGGTCGACCAGGTCGCCGTCGGCGAAGCCCAGCGCGGTGATGTCGTCGGGGTGCACGAAGACGACGCGGCGGCCGTTGCGCACCCCGCGGTAGCGGTCGTCGAGCCCGTAGATCGTGGTGTTGAACTGGTCGTGGCTGCGCATGGTCTGCAGGAGCAGCCGCCCGTCGGGGACGTGCAGCACGTCGAGCGGGCTCACCGCGAAGACCGCGCGCTCCTGCGGCGTGGGGAAGGTCCGGCTGTCGCGGGGCGGGTGAGGGAGCACGAAGCCACCGGGCTGGTCGACCTTCTCGGCGTACGCCGCCGCGCCCGGCACCACCCGGGCGATCCGGTGCCGGATCTCGGTGTAGTCGGAGCGCAGCTCCTCCCACGGGACGGCGTGGTCGCGGCCGAGCGTGGCCAGCGCGATCCCGCAGATGATGTCGACCTCCGAGCGCAGGTGCTCCGACGCCGGCTCGAGGGGCCCGTGGGAGGCGTGCACCGCGGACATGGAGTCCTCGACGGTGACGCGCTGCTTCCGGCCGCCGGTCAGGTCTCGCTCGCTGCGACCCAGCGCCGGGAGGATCAACGCAGTGCGGCCGTGCACCACGTGGGAGCGGTTGAGCTTGGTCGAGACGTGCACGGTGAGCGCGGCCCGACGGAATGCCTCCTCGGTGACGGAGGTGTCGGAGATGGCTGCCACGAAGTTGCCGCCCATCCCGATGAAGACCGAGGCGTCCCCCTCGTGGAGCGCGGTGACCGAGGCGACGGAGTCGAAGCCGTGCCGACGTGGGACGGGGATGCCGAACTCGTCCTCGACGGCCTGGAGGAAGTGCTCCGGGGAGCGCTCCCAGATGCCCATGGTGCGGTCGCCCTGGACGTTGGAGTGGCCGCGCACCGGGCACAGCCCCGCGCCCGGCTTGCCGATGTTGCCCTGCAGGAACGCGACGTTGGCGATCTCCTTGACCGTCGCCACGGCGTTGCGGTGCTGGGTGATGCCCATCGCCCAGCACAGCACCGTGGCCGAGGAGTCGCGGAACATGGCGGCCGCCTCCTCGATCTGCGCGCGCGACAGCCCGGTCGCGGCGAGGACGGCGTCCCAGTCCAGGTCGCGCAGGTGCGCGGCGTACTCCTCGAAGCCGTGGGTGTGCTGCTCGATGAAGTCGTGGTCGAGGGCGTCCCACTCCAGCAGCAGCGCCCCGATCGCCTGGAACAGCGCCAGGTCGCCGTTGACCCGGACCGGGAGGTGCAGGTCGGCGAGGTCGGTGCCGCGCCCGACGACGCCGCGCGGGTTCTGGGGGTTCTTGAACCGGACCAGCCCGGCCTCGCGCAGCGGGTTGATGGCCAGGATGCGGGCGCCGCCGCGCTTGGCCTTCTCCAGCGCCGAGAGCATCCGCGGGTGGTTGGTGCCGGGGTTCTGGCCGGCCACCACGATCAGCTCGGCGGTCTCGACGTCGTGCAGGCTGACCGAGCCCTTGCCGATGCCGATGGACTCGGCCAGGCCGACCGACGTCGACTCGTGGCACATGTTGGAGCAGTCGGGGAGGTTGTTGGTGCCGAACGAGCGGGCCAGCAGCTGGTAGGCGAACGCCGCCTCGTTGGAGGTCTTGCCGGAGGTGTAGAAGATCGCCTCGTCGGGGCTGGCCAGGTCACGCAGGTGCGAGCCGATCGTCTCGAAGGCCTCCTCCCAGCCGATCGGCTCGTAGTGCGTGGCGCCCGGACGCAGCACCATCGGCTCGGTCAGCCGACCCTGCTGACCCAGCCAGAAGTCGGTGCGCTCGGCCAGCTCCGCGACCGGGTGCTCGGAGAAGAAGCGCCGGTCGGGCCGACGCAGCGTGGCCTCCTCGGTGACGGCCTTGGCGCCGTTCTCGCAGAACTCCGCGGTGTGCCGGTGACCCGCGTCCGGGTCCGGCCAGGCACAGCCCTGGCAGTCGAAGCCGTCGACCTGGTTGAGCTTGAGCAGCGTGCGGGCGGTGCGGACCGGACCCATCTGCTCCACCGCACGCTTCATCGCGACCGCCACCGCGGTGGGGCCCGCGGCGTGGTCCTCGGGCTCGGCGACGTGCAGCTCGCGCTCGTCGAGGTCGTCGCGGGGAGCGGAACGGTTCCATCCGAGAGGCATGCCCCCATCATGCGCGGCGGGCGGTCGACGGGGTCCACCCGTGCGGGCGCACGTCGCGGGCCCGGGTGCCGCGAACACGCGTGCGCGCCGGGGTTCCGGACCGCTAGCGTGGCCGACCACAGACGTCGAGGAGGAGCACATGTCGAGCACACCCCCGCCCTACCCGCCCGGTGAGCCCGGTGGCTCCAGCCCCGACTACGGCCAGGCCCCGCCTCCTCCGCCCCCGCCGCCCGGCGGTGGGTACGGCGACGGCCCCGGTGCCGGCGGGGGCTACGGCACCCCTCCCCCGCCCGGACCCCCGGCCGGTGGCGGCTACGGCGGTGGGTACGGCGGCGCGCCGGCCCCCGAGTGGCGGGTCGGTGACGCCGTCTCCTTCGGCTGGCGCACCTTCAAGGCCAACCTCGGGCCGATCCTGCTGGCGATGCTGGTCCTCTTCATCGTCAACGGGGCCTTCCAGGGCCTCAGCTCGGTCTTCGGCGACAACGTCGTCCTGACGCTGGTGTTCGGGGTGCTGGGCTGGGTCGTGAGCACCGTGCTCAGCGCCGGCGTCATCCGCGGCGCCCTGGACCTCACCGAGGGCCGCGGCATCCGCTCGGACTTCATCATGGCCCTCTTCCAGCCGCCCAAGCTGCCGCAGGTGCTGCTGCTGGGCCTGATCAACGGTCTCCTCATCACCGTGGGCCTGATCCTGTGCGTGCTGCCGGGACTCGTCGCGATCGTGCTCACCGCGTTCAGCGTCTACTTCCTGGTCGACCGTCCCGAGCTGGACGCCGTCGGGGCACTGAAGGCCAGCGTCTCGCTGGTCAAGGACAACGTGGGCACCGTGCTGCTGTGGCTGCTGACCTGCTTCGGCCTGGCCGTCGCCGGCGCGCTGGCCTGCCTGCTCGGCCTGCTGGTGGCGTTCCCGGTGATCTACCTGGGCAGCGCCTTCACCTACAAGCGCCTCACCGGTCAGCCGGTCGTCGGCTGAGGACTCCCCCCCCCACCACCACCACCACCGTCACGGCTGCCGGGTTCACAGCAGCCGGGCTCACAGCAGCCGCAGCGTGAACCGCGCCGGGCTCCCGACCTCGAGGAGCTCGGCGCGGCGCACCGCCGCCTTGAGCGGCAGCACGAACCCGTCTGCCGAGGGGAACACCGACGTCGACCAGGTGCTCGAGCCACAGCTGACCTCCACGCGCACCGAGCCGAAGCCCCGTCGCGGGCCGCTGAGCAGCCGGACCTCCTCGTCGACGTCCTCAGGCAGCGTGACGAAGACCCACGACCCGGTCTCGTAGGGCCAGGGCTCGGCCTCGAACTCCCACGTGCCGACCCCGTCGGGTTCCCCGCCCGCCGCTGCGCTCTCCACCGGATCATCGTGACCTGCGCCACCGACAGCGCCTCCCGCAAGCGTGCGGACGGGCGTATCTGTCCAGACCAGCGGTCCGCGGGGCGAGAACCTCCCCGGGCCCCTCGCCCGTACGTGTGACCATGGACGGACCCCCCCCAAGCCCCTCCAGCCCCCAGGAGGTCTGATGACCCCGCACGCCCCCGCCACGGTGCGCCGGACGGCCCTGGCCGTCTCGACCGCGCTGATCACCGCCCTGCCCGTCCTCGCCGCGAGCGGCTCGTCCGCCGGTGCCGCCGCGCCGGCCGGCCCGGCCGCCACGGCCCCGGTCGCGACCGTCGACGTACCCGCTGCCCGCGCCGGCAAGAAGAACAAGAAGAAGGGCACGCAGAAGTACCACCACCGCGCCAAGGTCGGCGCCCAGGTGCTGCGCGCGATCGTGCTCGACCAGGCCCCCGGCGTCGAGGGCGACAAGGTCGTCGACCTGCGCATCGGTCGCGCCGCGGCGAACATCAACACCCGCAAGGCCTCGAAGGCCGTCTCCACCTCCAAGACGCTCGGCGGCCGCGGCCTCGCCGACACCGACCTCTCCGGCCTCCTCACCGGGATGGTCGCGAAGGCCGGCCCGGAGAAGGGCAAGGAGGAGGTGCCGTCGCAGACGCTCGTGCCGGTGCCGGCCGCGCCGCTGCTGACCCTGGGGGTCTCCACCGGCGAGACGAAGGCGCGCTGGAACGGCCCCAGGACGTGCGTGCCCGGTGGCAAGACCGTCACGTCGTCGAGCTCCTCGACCGCCGACCTGGCCGTGCTGCCCGGCGTGATCCCCGGGTTCGGCGCGCTGCTGGGCCTGGACGGCACCGTCTCGGCGACGCAGAAGACCGCCTACCTGCCCAAGAAGAAGAAGTCCGGGCTCAAGGCCGTCGCGACGACCGGACTGGCCGACCTGGGGCTCTTCGGCGACATGGTGAGCATCGAGGTCGTGTCCGACCCGAAGATGGTCGCCACCGCGACCGGCCGACCCGGCAAGGCCAAGATCACCTACACCCCCGCCGTGCTGGAGATCACCGGCCCCGACGGCTCGCCCGTCCCGATCCCGACCGACGGCGCCCCCGCCGAGATCGGCATCCCGGCCAACCCGTTGCTGGGGCTCACCATCCAGTTCCCCGGCATCATCAACGAGAAGGTGAGCGAGAACGGCCGGCTGGCCAAGGCCAAGTCCGTCACGCTGCGCCTGGTCCTGACCCTCGGCGGCGTCACGATCGCCGACGTGGCCGTCGCCCCGCTGCAGACCAAGGTCAAGGTCCCCAAGGGCGGCATCACCTGCTGACCCCCAGCCGGGCCCGCTGATCGGGTCCGGAACCACGGTGCGACGAGCGCTGAGCCCGCGGCTCAGCGCTCGTCCGCCATCCACGGCAGGGTCGCCGTCCGTTCACCCGACGGCGCCAGGGTGTGCGCCGTGCGCATCGCCCAGCTCGCCAACTTCATCGGCCCCGCCTCGGGCGGGGTGAGGACCGCGGTGGCGGCGATGGGGCAGGGGTACGCCGACGCGGGCGTCGAGCGCCTGCTGGTCGTCCCCGGTCCGACCGACGCCGTCGAGGAGACCGACGCGGGCACCGTCGTGTCGGTCCGGGCCCCGCGCGTCGGCGGTGGCTACCGCCTCATCGTCGAGCCCTGGCGCGTCGTCGACGCCCTCGAGCGATTCGCCCCCACCTCGGTCGAGCTGCACGACAAGACGACGCTGCTGCCCGTCGCCCGCTGGGCACGTCGCCGGGGCGTGGCGACCGTGCTGCTCTCCCACGAGCGGCTCGGCGACATGCTCGCGATGCGCACCGGGCTCGACACCTCCGCCCGCGCGCCCATCGCGCTGCTCAACCGGGTCGTGGTCCGCTCGGTCGACCGGCTCGTGGTGACCTCGGGGTACGCCGAGCGGGAGTTCCGCTCCGTGGCCGCCTCCGCGCGCTGCCCCGTCACCAGGGTGCCGCTCGGGGTCGACCTGGAGACCTTCCGTCCCGTCCCCTCCCGCCAGCGCGACATCGCCCCCCGCGACGACGGCGTGCTGCGGCTGGTGCACGTGGGCCGGCTCTCCCGGGAGAAGTCACCGCACCTCGCCGTCGCCACTGCGGTCGAGCTGCACCGGCGCGGCGTCCCCGTCCGGCTCGACGTCTACGGCGAGGGGCCGCACCTCGACGAGCTGCGCGCCCTCGCCGGGTCGGCGCCGGTGACGTTCCACGGCTTCGTGGCGGGTCGTGACGCCCTGAGGAGACGGATCGCCGAGGCGGACGTCGCCCTGTCGGTCTGCCCGGGCGAGACCTTCGGCCTCGCGGTGCTCGAGGCGCTGGCCTGCGGGACACCCGTCGTGACCGCGGACCGAGGAGGTGCCCGCGAGCTCGTGGACGTCACCTCGGGCGGCTGGGCTGCGCCGTACCCGGCGGCGCTGGCGGACGCCGTTCTCGACCTCGCTGCCCGGCCGCGTGACCACCTGCGTGCCGGTGCCCGCCGCAGGGCGGAGCGCTACCCGTGGTCGGCGGCGACCGAGGCCATGCTGGCGGTGCACGCGCAGGTCACCGGACTCACCGGCCTGGTCCGCGCTACGGCCTGAGCACCGTGCGCCAGCGACCTCTCGGCCGTGCGCCAGCGACCTCTCGGCCGTGCGCCAGCGACCTCTCGGCCGTGCGCGAGTGACGTCTCGGCGGTCAGCGGAGGGCTGCAGCCTCCTGGGCGAGGGTCTCCACGCGGGCCCAGTCGCCGGCGGCGAGGGCGTCGGCGGGGGTGAGCCAGGAGCCGCCGACGCAGCCGACGTTCGGCAGGGAGAGGTACGACGCTGCGCTGGTCGCCGTGATGCCGCCGGTCGGGCAGAAGCGGGCGACTGCCAGCGGCGAGGCGAGCGACTTGAGGTAGGCGGCGCCGCCGGAGGCCTCGGCGGGGAAGAACTTCATCTCGGTCACCCCGGCCTCGAGGACCGCGAGCACCTCGGAGACCGTGGCGGTGCCCGGGAGGAACGGCAGCCCGGTGCCGAGCATCGCCTCGAGCAGCGTCGGAGTGGTGCCCGGGGAGACCAGGAACCCCGCCCCCGCCTCGGCCGCCTGCTCCGCCTGGGCGGGCGTGCAGACGGTGCCGACGCCCAGGGTGATCTCGGGGACCTCGGCGGCGATGGCGCGCACCGCGTCGAGGGCGACCGGGGTGCGCAGCGTCAGCTCGATGACCGGGAGACCGCCGGCGACCAGGGCGCGAGCCAGCGGGACCGCGTGCTCGAGGTCGTCGATGACGACGACGGGGACGACCGGCACGAGGTCGAGCAGGGAGCCGGAGGAGGTGGGGATCTCAGACATGCGCGGCCTCGTTCGTCAGCTGGGGCGTCTGGTCGTGGGTGGGGACGGCCGGGAACACGCTGGCCCCCTGGTCGGCGGGGCCGACGGTGGCTCGGAACGCGGCGAAGAGCTCGCGCCCGGTGCCGGCGAACTCGGCCGCGGTCGGCGCGGCGCCGGTCGAGGGACGCGCGAGGACGGTCTCGGCGTCCTCCACGGTGAGCACCCCGGTCGTGCCGTCGACGGTGACGACGTCGCCGTCGACGATCTTGGCGATCGCGCCGCCGAGCGCGGCCTCGGGCGTGACGTGGATGGCGGCCGGCACCTTGCCCGAGGCCCCGGACATCCGGCCGTCGGTCACGATGGCGACCTTCTGCCCGCGGTCCTGCAGGACCCCGAGCGCCGGGGTGAGCTTGTGCAGCTCGGGCATGCCGTTGGCGGCCGGGCCCTGGTAGCGGATCACGGCCACGAAGTCGCGGCCGTCGAGCTCGTGGGCCGAGAATGCGGCGAGGAAGTCGGCCTGGTCGTCGAAGACCACGGCCGGTGCGGTGACGACGCGGTGCTCGGGGGTGACGGCCGAGGTCTTGATGACCGCCTGGCCCAGCGGCCCGGTCAGCACGCGCAGCCCCCCGTCGGGCGCGAACGGGTCGTCGGCCGGGCGCAGCACCTCGGGGTCGAGCGTCGCGGTGGGACCCTCGACCCACTCGACGCTCGCGCGACCGGAAGCGTCCTCGACCAGCCGCGGCTCCTGGGCGTAGCGGCGCAGGCCGGGCCCGGCGACGGTCAGCACGTCCTCGTGCAGCAGCCCGGCGTCGAGCAGGGTGCGCACCAGGAAGGCGATGCCTCCCGCGGCCTGGAAGTGGTTCACGTCGGCCGAGCCGTTGGGGTAGATCCGGCACAGCGACGGCACGACCGCCGAGAGGTCGGAGAGGTCCTGCCAGGTCAGCTCGATGCCGGCGGCGCGTGCCATCGCCACCAGGTGCATCGTGTGGTTGGTCGAGCCGCCGGAGGCCAGCAGCGCCACGCAGGCGTTGACCATCGTGCGCTCGTCGACCAGCTCGCCCATGGGTGCGGACTCGATGCCACGGGCCATCTCGGTCACCCGGGCGGCGGCCGCGTCGGTGAGGGCCGCGCGCATCGGCGTACCGGGGTTGACGAAGGAGCTGCCCGGCAGGTGCAGGCCCATGACCTCCATGAGCAGCTGGTTGGAGTTGGCGGTGCCGTAGAACGTGCAGGTGCCCACCGAGTGGTAGGACGCGGCCTCGGCCTCGAGCAGCTCCTCGCGGGTCGCCTTGCCCTCGGCGAAGCGCTGCCGCACCCGCGCCTTCTCCTTGTTGGGCAGCCCGGACTCCATCGGGCCGGCGGGCACCAGGATCGTCGGCAGGTGGCCGAAGGACAGCGCGCCGATCACCAGGCCGGGCACGATCTTGTCGCAGACGCCGAGCAGCATCGCGCCGTCGAACATGTCGTGCGAGAGGGCGATCGCCGTCGACATCGCGATGACGTCGCGGGAGTAGAGCGAGAGCTGCATGCCCGCGCGCCCCTGCGTCACCCCGTCGCACATGGCCGGCACGCCGCCGGCGACCTGGGCGATGCCGCCCGCCCGGATGACCGCCTTCTTCAGCTGCGGCGGGTAGTCCACGAACGGCTGGTGCGCGGAGAGCATGTCGTTGTAGGAGGTGACGATCGCGAGGTTCGGCTTGACCGTGCCGCGCAGCGCCTCCTTGTCGACCGGCTCGGCGGAGGCGAAGCCGTGCGCGAGGTTGGCGCAGGCCAGCCGGGTGCGGGCCGGGCCGGTCTCGGCCATCGCGCGGATCTTGTCGAGGTACGCCGCCCGGTGGGCCGCGCTGCGCTCGACGACGCGCGCGGTGACGGCCGCGACCACGGGGTGCAGGGCTGCGGGGGTGCTGGACGTGCTGCTGGACGGGGTGCTCACTGGTCGGTCTCCTGCCAGGATCGGCCGTCACGCTCGAGCAGCGCGGCGGCGGCGAACGGGCCGGGGGTGCCGGCGGGGTAGCGGCGGGGCGCGTCGGGCGACTCCGCCCAGCGGTCGAGGACCGGCGCCACCCAGGACCAGGCGGCCTCGACCTCGTCGCGGCGCATGAACAGCGTCGGGTTGCCGCGGACGACGTCCATCAGCAACCGCTCGTAGGCCTCCGGACTCCGTTGGTCGAAGGTCGTGGCGTAGCTGAGGTCCAGTGAAACAGGCCGCAGCCGGATCCCGCCAGGGCCGGGCTCCTTCGCGGTGAGGTGCAGCCGCATGCCCTCGTCGGGCTGGACGCAGATGTGCAGCCGGTTGGCGGTGGCCCCGCCCTCGGCTCCCGGGAACATCGCGTGCGGCGGCTCCTTGAACACCACGACGATCTCGCTGACGCGGCGGTCCATCCGCTTGCCGGTGCGCAGGTAGAACGGCACCCCGGCCCAGCGCCAGTTCTGCACCTCGGCCTTGAGGGCCACGAAGGTCTCGGTGTCCGAGCGGTCCGCGCCGAGGTCGTCGGCGTACGACGCGGCGCGCTCGCCCTCGACCAGCCCGGCGACGTACTGACCGCGGACGGTGTCGCGGTCGACGTCGGCGGGACCGAGCGGCTTGAGCGCCTGGAGCACCTTGAGCTTCTCGTCACGGACGTTCTCGCGACCGACGTACGTCGGGGGCTCCATCGCCACGAGGCACAGCAGCTGCAGCAGGTGGTTCTGCACCATGTCGCGCAGCGCGCCGGCGTGGTCGTAGTAGCCGCCCCGCGAGCCGACGCCGACGGTCTCGGAGACGGTGATCTGCACGTGGTCGACCCACTGGGAGTTCCACAGCGGCTCGAGGAAGGTGTTGGCGAAGCGCGTGACGAGGAGGTTCTGCACGCTCTCCTTGCCGAGGTAGTGGTCGATGCGGAAGACCTGGTGCTCGGCGAAGACCGACCCGACCGCATCGTTGACCGCCCGCGCGGACTCCAGGTCGTGGCCGATCGGCTTCTCCATCACCACGCGGGCGCGCTCGTTGACCACGCCGATCTCGGCGAGCCGCTCGCAGGTCGGGCCGAAGAGCCGCGGGGCGACGGCGAGGTAGAAGACGCGGACGGCCTCGTCCTCGCGGGGGCGGTCCTTGAGCAGGCCGTGCAGCAGGTGCCAGCCCTCGGCCGTGCCGGAGTCCAGGCACAGGTGGTGCAGGCGGCCGAGCAGCCGCTCGACGGCAACGTCCTCGAGCAGCTCGGGCTCGACGAAGCGCTCGAGCGCCGCGCGGACCTCGGTGCGGTAGCCCTCGTCGTCGATCTCGGAGCGGGAGACACCGACGATGCGGGTGTCCTCGGGCAGGTGGCCCTCGAGGTCGCGGTGGTAGAGCGCGGGCAGCAGCTTGCGCAGCGCGAGGTCACCGGTGCCGCCGAACACGGTGAAGTCGCAGACCGGGGGCATGGTGGACGAGACGTCGACCGAGGAGTGCATGCGTCTACGGTCGCAGGACTTTTGGATCGATACAAGCATTCTTTCGCTAGTTTCCGACAAAAGTCTGTGCTTCACTCCCCGACATGAGAGTCGCCGACACCTCCGCGGGCGGCCTGCTGACCCTGGTCCGCACCGGTCGCGCCGACACCCGCGCCGACCTGGTCCGCCTCACCGGTCTCTCGCGGGGAGCCGTCACCGCGCGCCTCACCGCCCTGATCGAGGCCGGCCTGCTGCTCGAGGGCGGCGACCACGCCTCCACCGGCGGACGCCCCGCCGGCTCCCTGGCGCTCGATCCCGACGCCGCCGTCGTGCTGGCGGTCGCCGTGGGGCGCTCACGCAGCCAGGTCGGGGTCTTCGACCTCGCCGGCCGGGAGATCAGCGGCGACACCCGCGACCACGAGCCCGGCACCCGCGCCGACGACCTGATGCCGTCGGTGGCCGAGCGGCTCGACGCCCTGGTCTCGGCGCTGCCGGCGGCCCCGGCGCGCGTCGCCGGGGTCGGCTTGAGCCTGCCGGGCAGCGTGGACCCGGAGAAGTGCTGCAGCGTCGACGCCCCGGTGCTGCGCGGCTGGGACGGCGTGGACCTCTCCGCGTTCCTGCGCCCGGTCACCGAGGCCCCGGTGCACGTCGACAACGACACCGCCGCACTGACCCGCTCGGAGCTGTTCGGGCAGGCCCCGGCCGCCGACACGATGCTGGTCGTGAAGGCCTCGACCGGCCTGGCGTTGGGACTGGTCGCCGACGGGAGGCTGGTCGGCGAGGGACGCGGCACCACCGGCGAGCTCGGCCACACCCGCGTCGACGCCGGCGGCGACCTGCCGTGCCGCTGCGGCGCCACCGGCTGCCTGGAGACCGTCGCGGGCGGCTGGGCCCTGGTCACCGCCCTGCAGGAGCAGGGCCACCCCGAGGTCCGCCACGTGCGCGACCTGGTCGCGACCGCCCTCGCGGGCGACCCCGCGGCCCGGCGCCTGCTGCGCGGTGCCGGCCGCCAGCTCGGCGAGGTCCTCGCGGTCGCCGTCAACCTCCTGCACCCCGGCGCCGTCGTCGTCGGCGGCGACATGGGCAACGCCTTCGACCTCTACACCGCCGGGCTGCGCGAGACGCTCTACGCCCGCGCCCACCCCGGCGCCGTCCGCGACCTGCGCTTCCTGCCCGCCACCCACGGCGAGGCCGCCGGCCTGCACGGCTGCGCCGCGCTCGCCATCGACCGCGCGCTCGACCCTCGCGCCGTCAACGCGCTGCTGCGGGGCTGATCACCGCGGCCTCCCGGCGGCGCGGGCGAGGTCAGGCCGGTCGAGGTACGCCGAAGTCCCGACCGAGCACGAAGTCCTCCCCCGGCAGCGAGGCGGCCGCGTAGACCACGTCGGCGCGGTCCTCGGAGAGCACCCACTCGAAGCGGCGCTCGAGGTCGTCCGCGGCGCCGACCGGTACCGGGTCCACCTGTCGCGCGGCCAGTCCAAGGGCTCCGTCGGGGGTCACCAGCAGCACGTCCCACTCCTGGGCCAGCTGCCCGAACTCGGAGATGTCGTGCCCGCGCAGCAGCACCGGACCGGGCGACCGTCACGGATCCCGACGCCGTAGACGTGCACCTCCAGGTCAAGTCCCGGCTAGTGGTGTAGCGCTGCGTTCCTTCGCTGGGGGTTCAGGCAGTGAGTGCTGGCAGTTGGTCGCCTCCTATCTCGGTGTCGGTGGT
>Ga0208700_1000282_pt1 | contig 17788 bp, 17 predicted proteins | sample DeeseametaMP2016_FD_184179 | JGI IMG/M metagenome (GOLD analysis project Ga0208700, IMG submission 184179) | Marine microbial communities from the Deep Pacific Ocean - MP2016 (SPAdes) | ecosystem: Environmental > Aquatic > Marine > Oceanic | place: East of Hawaii, North Pacific Ocean | collected... | reverse complement strand
CTGTTCTGTTCCGAAAAGTTCAATCCACCAATATCAAAAATGTGAACACCATCGCTCCAATTGGATGAATAGGCAATTCCATTTTCAACCCATACATCATGGATACTATGCCCCGGAGTATTCAGTTCATAACTACCTACCCGCCAGGGATTTGCTGGGTCGGAAATATTAATGATATCATATTTTCTTCCGTTATTAACAGCATATACATGGTTATCATAAATGAATGCATTATGCACACCGCCGGTAAGCCCATCATTGAACTCTGATAGTATTTTTACATCAAATGGATTACTTACATCAAGGATAACAACACCATTTTTCCGGGTGGATGCTCCTTCACGGGTTAGAACTCCTATACGACCATCAGCCGATATTTTGACATCGTTAACAGTGCGTGCGTCAACTGTAACCGTATCAATGATGATCATGTTTGACGGATCTGTCACTTCCCAGAAATAAGCCTCGCCATTGGCTTCCCAGGTACCTGTAACTGCAAAATCACGGTCTTTGAACTCACCAACGCCCTGCCAGACCCATAGATCAGAAGTAAATACATCTGTTATTAATCCATGACCAACTAATTTAGCACGTTTTTGTATGTTGCGTGGTGTAATGCGTATTGTTTTCGATGCGGTGTAACCTCCTGAAGTTGCAAAAATGGTATAATCACCAGGATTTTCAGCTACAAACTTTCCTTGAGGTGTAATTTGTCCGCTAGCTGGCAAACCGATTCCATATACAGCTTTCCCCATAAAGGAAAATACAACCGGAGCATCCTCAACAGCTCGACCAGATGCTGTTAAGGCTCTAGCCTTAAAGGTAATGACATCCCCAGTTCGATAATCGTCTGCCTCCAGGGAAAGTTCTATTTTACGTACCGGATTTCGCACTACCCGTAAATCAGTTGAAGAGGAAATTCCCTCTGCTGTTACAGTTATTTGAACCCGTCCCCAGCGATAAATAGTGAGGTGGCCAAACTCATCAAAGTCGGCTATTTCTGGGTTGGAGGATTTGAAGACCGGCTGAACATCCTGTCTGGTTATGTTGGCCTGATCTAAAACACGAGCAGCAAATTCAATTGTTGTACCTTCATAAGCCGTTCCTGGCGGATCAATAAATTCAGCTTTGGCGATAGGGGGGAATGGTACTGTAATGGGCATACGACCCCGTACACGCTTAAATCTATCTGGTGTGATACTACTAGCACTTAGTTTAAAAGAACCCGGTTTAAATACTTTTACTTGTACATTAGCAACACCTTTTGGGTTACTGATCCATGGCCTGACCTCAACCGCTCCCCATGCACCGGTAATCAGGAACTGGTTGTTCGATAAGGAACTATCTTCAGAAAATAGTGTTATCTTCACATTTGCTGAATCACCGATGGCCAAATCAAGAGAATCGGGTTCAAACTGAAAATATAAACTATCATCATCTTGAGCTTGTAAGGTTATACTTCCCAGAATTAACATAGTGTATGTAAATACTAATCTACAGCGACCCATATTGTTAGCCTTTCAGGTTTAGCTATACTTGGATTCACCCAATTTACTTCATTGCTTTTATGAAAGCAATGTGAGTGGGGGTAAAAATTATGAAATAAATGTTTTTAGAAAATCTTTAGTCAAGCAACCTTGGTTTCCAGGATCTTAGGCTGCCACCCTGGAGGTCTGAACCAATAACGCAATGCATTTAATAATTTTTTTGACGACCATAAATTTTTGAGCAACGCGATCAATTCATGGAATGCAATTATGAAAACATTATAGGTGTGTATATTGTGCTTTATTCCATAGGTAACCTGTTTTCCTTCCGGCACAAAGGTGCCAAACAAGCGGTCCCAGATGATGAATACATTGGCATAGTTATGATCGATGTATTCATCATACTTGCCGTGGTGAACACGATGGTGGGATGGCGTGACAAAAATATATTCTAAGACACCCAATTTGTTTATGTATTCGGTGTGCGTCCAGAAACCATAAATGGTAGCAAGAGAACCCATGGTCAGGATCATCATTGGGTTGAAACCAATAATGGGTAAAACCCAATAGAATAATGGTCGCATGAACGGTCCCGTCCAGGATTGGCGCTAGGCCGTGGCAAAATTTAAGTGCTCACTAGAATGGTGATTAACTTGGGAAGCCCATAAAAACCGTATACGATGGGAAGCGCGATGAAACCAGTAGAAAATAAAATCGATGGCAATAAAATGCGCGATCCAGCCCCATAGATTGGTACCTATCGTAAATATGCGGTATTCATACAGTTGGGCATAAAAAAGGGAAAAAATAGGCTCTTTGTCGCTAGTATAACCAAAACATTACCCGCAAATAAGTTGAGGCTGGCAATTGTGTCACTTTTTGAATAGGATTGGTTTTTGTTCCAATTGCCGATCAATATTTCAAAGGCAATTAAAAGAAAAAAGAAAGGAACCGCGTAGATTGTCAGATCTAGCATATTATTTAATTATGGATATTTAATAAATACGACTGGAATATTGCCGGATAGTGGGAAAAGATAAGGGGTCATCTAATAATAGAGACATTCGAATTCTTTGCACGAGCTATATTACCATAAACTTCAACTTCTGTGTTCAGTTGCAGATTATTTCCCACTTCTAACCGTTCGTCATCGTTACCACCGTCCGACCTCATTTTTCCTTGCATGAATTTGCTCTCAAGTTTTACACTAATTTCAAACTCTTTTTTTGAAACATCTGCCACATAAGCTATTAAACAATCTGGCGGGATTGGCTGTGTGGCTTGCTTTTTGAGTTCCGCAATATTTTTTTTGAGATCAGGGTCACGCATCATCTTTCTGAATTTGGTCATATCTTTATCACTAATATCAATTACTTCCTTCAGGTTTTTTCGATTTCTAAGTAGGTTGTTATTGTTCATTATTGATCTGATTCGTTCCAGTTGCTCATTTTGGTCTTTCTCATTACCAGAAAATATTGAATCAAAATTTTCAGTGAATTTAGAAGTAATACCTGCTACGGTCTCGGGATCTACGTACTTAGTGACTTTCTCATAGAATTTTATCAGGATAAATGCATATTCATCCATGATGACCGTGGAACTTGTGAAAGCAGGATCCCGGAATTCGTTCTCTAAATATCCTTTCTCAATAAGAAACTTTGATGGATTATGCTTTTTCCCGGACGGCGGCGTAAGGCTTTCCATACCCTGGTAATAAAGAATAACTCTATAAAAAGTATTTATATTAGATATGCGCATAGAATCCCGAGCATACCGTACTAATTCATAACTAAACACCAATGTTGTAGTGGAAATAAATAAATACAGTAAAAGTTTGGTTATAAATCCCATTTTTTATTTTAACTCAATGAAATTTATGAACGAGTCAGTTCATTATCCACCAGTCATTTATTTTACTAGATAATTTACGATATTTTGTTTTTGGATTTTCCGCTTACTTGATTAAAATCACCGCTAAATTTTTCATGAATAAAAGGAGTTTAAGATGAATGTGATTACGAAAAAAAGCAGATGCAGGCGCAGAAGATTCATGATTGCCAGATTAAATAATATGCGCCATAGAATTGATAATTGGTATCCTAATAGAAGAAAGGATATACAGTAGTATCTTGCAATAAGAAACCAGGGGTAGTGGGTCTGCTCCTGGTTTTTCTTTTTAATTTGTTATTTTTTAATTAGTTCACCGAGGATTCTCAGCACTTTATCCCAGACTTCGCTATTATTTATTATTGTTGCATTCACATCGTGGTTAAAGGTGATGCCGTCAGTCAAGATAACGTAAACGAAATATGTAATTCCTAATTTGAAGATTACATTGGTTACCTGGCTGAGATAGGATAGCAGCGTTTGAATGAATGGTGTTTTCTTCATTGTTTCTCCTTTTGAAATCTTTGGTTGTACTGGAATTTAATCAATCTCAAAAGATTATATAAAATGCGTGGTTGGGTAAATAACCGTAGTATTAACTATTCAGCCAGCTCGTTATCGCTGTGCGTAGATAATCAATTAATATCAATAACAATAATTTAAAGTTTACCCACGTCCAGGATGAAGTATTGACCTTATTCCCATCAATCCAAGTACATAAAACACTGATATCTTTGAGGTTTTCGATTTGAACGCGAAGCGGATTATGGGAGAGAAGTACAAAATCCGCCGCTTTACCAATCGTTATTGATCCCCGCTGGGCATCTTCAAATAACTGCCAAGCAGCGTTGATGGTTACAGCTTTAAGCGCATCATCAATAGTAACACGTTCAGCAGGTCCAAGAATAACTCCTGTATTTTTTGTTTTTCGTGTTACAGCAGTTGATATTACGCGAAATGGATCAACTGGTGTGGCTGGATTATCAGTGTGAATTGAAGCCCTATGACCGGCTGCGAATGCTGATCCCAACGGCATGAATCTTGCAGCACGATCAGCGCCGACGATCTGGGGTAGTTGTTCCCCGTAGAAATAAACATGATCCATGAAAAAACTTAAGGTAAGACCAAGTTTCTGGGCCTGAATTATCTGGTTGTTGGTTATCAAGGCATTGTGCTCCAAGCGGTGACGGTGATCAGGACGGGGATATTTTTCTAAGATTTCCGTAAACGCATTTAGGATCATTTGAATGGCAATTTCACCCTGTGCATGGATAGCAATCTGATACCCGTTATTATGATATTTTGTGAGTGTCTGTAGCAAAGACTCCTCAGAATAATTGACCTTACCGTGATGGTTGGGCCGTAGCTCCATTCGTGTCAGGGTAACATCAGTGTTAAGATAAGGTTCGGCAAATGCAGCGCCCCCTGTATATGGTGACCCGTCCATATACAGTTTTACTCCTTTGATCCGAAAGTGATCGTTCCCGTATCCGCTGGGCCACCTCGATGAATCGAGTTGTTTTTTTAGGGGATAAACAAAGGATCGCACCGGTACGCCTGTATTTCGTGAAAGACTGGCCATAAAATTCAGGGGGTTACCTGCTAAATTCACCGGCCCCAGAGCCGCAATTGTGGTATAACCGGCTTTGGCATATTGGGCATATTGTAGATTAAGCAAAAGTTCAGCAGTACCTTGCGGCGTTTTAGGCATTTTCTTTAGAATATGTTGCAGTGCACTGAACTCGTATATAACACCATTTAAATTGCCTTGTTCATCTTTCAAGAATGTTCCACCACCAGGAGGATCAGGTGTATCCCTGGTAATTTCAGCTGCCTTGTAAACAGCATTGTTTACAAATGCCTGGTGCATCATTTGGGTAAGAATGAATACAGGTACTTCCGGTGATATACTGTCCAGTTCTGCCAGTGTTGGGTTACGAAGGTCCTTCACCAGTACTGGGTCCCAGCCAAATGCCAACACCCATTTACCTGGGGAAGCTTTTTCAACAGCGGAACCAATGGTGGCTAAAATTTCTGCCCTGGAATTATAAGTGAATCCACTTATATCAACGACCTGGCTTAGTATTGCTGTGGCTATAGGATGACAATGAGCTTCAATCAGACCAGGCATTAGTGTTTTGCCTTGCAGATTGACTATTTTGGTTCTCCAACTGCGCAGTTTTATGATTTTTTCTTTGGTCCCTATTGCTCTTATACGTCCATTCTCTACCGCAATTGCTTCAACTACAGGTTGATTATCATCCATGGTCAGGATGTCTCCGCCAAAGAATATCAAGTCCACAGCGAACAGAGGAGTCGAAATCAATATCAGATTAACTAATTTTTTCATTTTCGCGGTATTAGGCCATTTACATCCCTAATTAGCATTCCCAAGTATTGCGTCTAACATATCACTGGCTTTACCACGGAAAACATGGTCATAAAGACCGCTCTGCTCTGAAGGTTCCGGGTTGATCTCAATGAGTATGGCACCATTTGATCTGGCGACCTGTGGAAATCCCGCCGCAGGCCACACTGCGCCTGAAGTTCCAATCGAAATAAATAGATCTGACTTTGAAATTATTTCATCAGCTTTTTGTGTAATGGCTGGAATCAAAAAGTCATTAAACCAGACTATATCCGGGCGCAGCCAATGATCATTATCACATTTCCAACTGTTGTAATTCTCCGGGTTAAAATCATCTATTAATATCTCGCAATGATCACAGCGCAAGCGCCAGGCGCTGCCGTGCAATTCTACAATATTCTTCGATCCCGCCCGTTGATGCATGCCGTCGATATTCTGGGTTATGATCCATACGTCCTCATGGCTGTTTTCCAGATTTGATATTAATTCATGACCTGCATGGGGCAGGCAATTGACCAGCGCTCGCCGCCGTGTTTCGTGAAAATCTAGGACAGCTTCAGGATCACGAATAAATGCAGCTTGGCAAGCAAAATCTTCCCAGTTATATTTGTGCCAAACACCGCCTTTACCGCGATAAGTGGGTACCCCAGACTCTGCGGACATACCTGCGCCCGTGAAAAATACAATATGTTTATAATCTGCTGGATCAATTGAATTTCTGGTATGGGTGGGCACAAAAATACCTATCCATAAATATTAGATGACTTTGATCTGTTTATATTTCAAATATAATTCACGTCCTACCCAGGCATCTGTTGCCGCGTACTTAATTTGTTTTTTAGTCAGTTGATTTGCACTCCAGTTTGATGTGCGGCCAGACTTTGAAATTCGAAACTTTAATAAATATGCTGCCAAACCACGGAGGCCATGATGGGGCAAACCTTTAGATTTGGCTATATCTCCGAGATCAACAAAACCAGCGGGTTCAAAATTTAATATTTGCTGTAGTTCAGTTAGGTCTTGATTAATAGCAACACCAGATTTAATTATATTGACATTAGATAGAAGAATAATGATGCTATCAGTTAGGCCGCACTGGCTTAATTGGAACAGGTATACAACTTTTGTTCCTGCCAGTTGTAATAAGGAGGGTAAATAAGACTGGCCTTTATTAAAAGCAGGACGAGTTTCGGTATCAAACCCCAGCACTTTTTCTTTGATTAATATTGCACATGCATTTTTCGCCTGTTCAGCGGTTTGAATAATACGGATCGCGCCATTGTAATAGCGTAGTGGTAATGAATTTATTTCAGTTTTTGATAATTTATTTTTATTTAGGGCTATTCCTGGCAAAAGTAAATTGTTTATGCTTTATTATCAGTTTCAATTCTTATCCAGCCCTTGATGTCATTAACACCCTTAAAGAAAAGAATTATTAATATTAAACTATACCACCAATGGAAGATCAGCGCCGCTCCAGCATAAGATATTCCCAGGCCAGCCAAATACAGTACTGCTACCGGTAAAAATGCTTTGATCCGCAGCTTATGTTTTTCTTTATCAAATACCTTACCCTGTGATTCAATCTTTTTGCGATAGGATTCTACCAGAAAATCAATGAGTTTGTCATATTTATCGCTTAATTGCTTAAGATTCATTTCTTTCGTAATTCAGATGTGTTGCAAATGAATTTTCTTTTAATATTGTTTAGTAATCTAACTTAAAGGACATGATACGTTCCATTTTATTCAGATAACCGATGGTTTAGAATATTCAAGGTAATCTATTATTGAATTAGCAAATATAAGTTAATATATGAATCTACTGCTTATTTTTTTAGCTGTTATCCTGTTTATTGTTATTGCAACAACCAAATTTGGACTGCATCCATTTTTAACACTATTGTGCGCATCATTTATTACTGCCTTCGCTTTTGGGTTACCTATGGTAGAAGTAGTGCAAGTAGTTAACACCGGTTTCGGAAGTATACTTGGTTATATAGGATTGGTCATTGTTTTTGGAACTATCATTGGTGTAATTCTAGAAAAGAGTGGCGCTGCAGTTACGATGGCTGACACTATTATCAAGCTGTTAGGCAAGCGTTTTCCGATATTAACCATGTCAGTTATAGGTTATATTGTTTCTATACCGGTATTTTGCGATTCGGGCTTTGTCATACTTAATTCTCTAAAAAGGTCTTTATCGCAACGCATGCAAGTATCCAGCGTGGCCATGTCTATTGCTCTTGCCACAGGGTTATATGCTACACACACCTTTGTTCCGCCCACGCCAGGGCCCATAGCTGCGGCGGCCAATTTGGGACTTGGTGATCAACTTGGTCTCGTTATTATAGTAGGTTTGATTGTATCAATTCCTACAATCCTTTCCGGGGTATTGTGGGCAAATCGTTTTCGAGATTATCATTTAGTCGACCAGGAAATTGAATCAGTCAACCCGCAGACTATCGATCAAAAAAGTACGGAATTAACTGCTCAAGATTACCCGAGCCCAGTACTAGCGTTTATGCCCATTATTATGCCCATTTTGATGATATGTATGGGTTCTATCGCAAATTTTCCGAGCCGGCCTTTTGGCACAGGCATTATATTTATCAGTGTGTTATTTCTTGGTAAACCTCTAATAGCACTAATTGTTGGACTGGTACTTTCGATCAGATTGATCAGGCTTGAGGAAAGAATAAAACAATTGGGTAATTTTGTAAGCCAGGGTATTACAGCGGCTGCACCTATAATCCTTATAACTGGCGCCGGCGGTGCTTTTGGTGCCGTTCTCAAGGCCACACCTCTGGGTGAATACCTGGGTCAATCCCTTTCTGAAATGGGTGTGGGTATATTGATGCCTTTCCTGGTAGCGGCAGCGTTAAAATCGGCTCAGGGTTCATCAACAGTTGCCTTAGTTACAACATCGGCCATGGTTGCAAGCTTATTACCAGAATTGGGTCTGGATAGCAGTATGGGCAGGGTCTTAACTGTGATGGCAATCGGCGCTGGTGCAATGACCGTTTCGCATGCTAATGACAGTTATTTCTGGGTGGTATCCCAATTCAGCAATATGAATGTTTCACTTGCGTACCGAGCCCATACGATGGCCACACTGTTACAAGGGTTAACGGGTATCACAATTGTTTATTTACTAAGTTTGTTATTGCTATAGTTCGCTGCTAATAAATTTTTCTTTTTGAATCATGAAAATAGTGATTGCTCCAGATTCATTCAAAGGCAGCCTGACTGCGGCGGAAGCGGCAGAAGCTATCGAAACTGGCTTTCGTGCCGTGTACCCAGATGCGGAATATGTTAAGGTGCCCATGGCGGACGGTGGCGAAGGCACTGTTCAATCTTTAGTTGACGCTACCTCTGGTACAATCATTACTCAATTGGTAAGCGGACCTATGGGAGACATGGTGGCAGGATTTTTTGGTATTTTGGGAGATAGGCAAACCGCAGTCATTGAAATGGCTGCAGCCTCAGGGATACACTGGGTAAGACCGAAGGAACGTGATGTTTATCTAGCCAGTAGTTTTGGTACAGGCCAATTAATAAATGCTGCTCTAGATCGTGGTTGTGATAAGTTGATCGTTGGTTTGGGTGGTAGTGCGACCAACGATGGCGGCATGGGTATGATGAAGGCTCTAGGTGCACAATTTCTTGATCAGGAGGGTGTTCAGTTAACGGCAGATGTGCGTGCATTATTACAATTGGAAAGGATTGATTTGCGACACCTTGATCCCAGGCTAGATAAAACTGAGATTGTCGTTGCTTGCGATGTTGATAACCCCCTTTGCGGCGAAAATGGTGCATCAATGGTTTTCGGTCCTCAAAAAGGTGCCACGGAAGAGGATATTGCCGTATTGGACCAAGCCCTCACCCGCTATGGATATATCCTGGCTGCTAATACAGGCCGGGATATTGCTTCAGAACCAGGTGCCGGTGCTGCAGGTGGTATGGGGGCCGCATTTATTGGCTTAATTGACGCTGTTTTAAAACCGGGTATTGATATAGTGATTGAAATTGTGGATTTAGCTAATAGTCTTGTTGATGCAAACCTGGTGATTACCGGTGAAGGTCGTATAGATAATCAAACTATCCATGGGAAGACACCGATGGGCGTGGCGAAAGTAGCAAAATCATGTAACCTACCAGTCCTATGCATAGCAGGATCAGTCGAAGATGGTGCAGACTTTACGCACCAATTGGGTATTGACGAAATCTATAGCGTAACAGAAGGAGATTATGATCTAACTGAAGTCCTAATTGAGGCAGAACATAAACTCACACAAGCAGCACAAAAAATTGCAAAAAGTTTAAATCTCTAAGTTCATTCTATAACGTTTGTTTACAATGCCAATCCTTATCAGCTTTATGATCAGGACCTTTTATACTGAAAAGTAATAGTTGCCTACTAAATAATTATTTATAATAATAGAAAAATAACTAATATTGTAAAGTATATTTATAGTAATACTAAAAAAGTATTGCATAATAGTAAAATAGTTTAATAATATAAATATGGGAGGTTGGTCAATTATACAATGAAAATAGATGATCTAGACAGAAAAATTCTGGAATTTTTACAAAAAGATGGTCGCATGGCAGCAAGTCATATAGCTGATGAACTGGATATTTCCACACCAACAGTAACTGATAGGATCAAGAAGCTGTCCGAATCAGGAGTTATACAGGGATTTCATGCAACTCTGGATCCCAAATTGCTTGGATTAGATGTTTCAGCAATAATTACTGTTATTTCAGAATCATCCGAACATTACAAAGAAGTGATTCAGGCAGCTAGGAATACGCCCGAAGTCGTACAATGTTATAGTACCACGGGGAAGGGTTCCCATACCTTAATTATAGTAGCAAAAAATTCTCAAGCGCTGGAAGAATTATTACGAAAAATTCAAAGCTGGCCAGGTATTTCAAGGACAGAAACACAAGTAATCTTGTCTTCCTACGCTATAAACCATAACACGTATGCAATAAGTTGAATCAAAACAATATCAAACAAAGGAGTAAAAACAGTGAGTAAAGTAAAAGCTGAGTATATTTGGTTAGATGGTTATGTACCAACCGCAAATCTTAGATCAAAAACAAAAATAGTCGATGGACCTGTTAATGGACTTAGTGATCTACCGGACTGGGCGTTTGATGGATCTAGCACAGAACAAGCGGCTGGTGATAATAGTGATTGTGCGTTAAAACCGGTATACTATGTTCCGGATCCAATTCGAGGAGGAGATCATTTATTGGTTATGTGTGAAGTATTAAATGGAGATGATACAATTCATAAAAGCAACACGCGGGCAGCATGTACTGATCTAGCAGAAAAGCACAAAGATCATGATTCATGGTTTGGCATTGAACAGGAATACACCTTTTATAATGGTAAAAATCCGCTCGGGTTTCCTGATGAAGGATATCCAGCTCCCCAAGGAGAATATTATTGTGGCGTTGGGGCCAAAAACATTTATGGTCGCGAAATAGTTGAAGAACACCTGGAATTATGCCTACAGGCGGGATTAGAGATTTCTGGAATTAATGCTGAAGTAATGCCCGGACAATGGGAATTCCAAGTTGGCCCTGTTGGGGCGCCAGAAGTTGGTGACCAGTTATGGATTGCGCGCTGGTTATTACACCGTGTTGCAGAAGATTATGGGGTTACCGTTAGTCTAGAACCAAAACCAGTGCAGGGTGACTGGAATGGAGCCGGTGCTCATGCAAATTTTAGTACAAAAGCCATGCGTGAAGATGGTGGCTACGATGTAGTTATAAAAGCTTGTGAAAAGATCGGAAAAAACATTGATAGACACATTAGTGTATATGGCGCAAAAAATGATGAGCGACTTACTGGTTTACACGAAACGGCAAAGATTACCGAATTTTTCTACGGTGTTAGCGATCGAGGAGCTTCAATAAGAATACCGATGGCTACTGCTAATTCTGGAAAAGGCTACCTTGAAGACCGACGTCCAGCCGCAAACATGGATCCATATCTGGTCTGTGCAGCGCTGATAGAAACGACTTGTAGCTAGAGTCTAGTTTGTTTTTCAACTTCAACGAGTACGTTAATAATTAGTAAAAAATTTTAATTTCAAGTTGCTTTTGATTCAAACCAAAGCACTGAGTCTAATGTTCTGAACTGCTTAGTTATCTCCGCTTACCCACATTGCAATTGAGGAATGTATTCGTATCAGGACTGGATAAAGAGGTTCTGTTGCGATTATATGAAAAATTCATTCCGATCATTCTTACATCGCATTGACCGTACATCACGCCTTTTCTAGGGCAATTTCTAGATCATGAATAATATCATTTACATTTTCTATTCCCACTGAAAGACGCACTAAACCATCAGTAAGTCCTCGCGCTAAGCGTTCTTCCTTTGGTACATCACCGTGAGTCATGGTCGCGGGGTGGGTGATCATGGTTTCTACAGACCCTAGACTCTCTGCTAGTTGTATCAATTGCACTGCATTCATTACTTTTTTACCCGACGTGATTCCCCCGGTCAATTCAAATGAAATCATGCCGCTGAAACCACTCATTTGCTCCTTGGCAACGTGGTGCATAGGATGGGATGGTAATCCTGGATAGGTCACTGAGCCTATCTTATGATGACCTTCTAAAAATTCAGCCACACTTTGAGCATTTTCTGTATGTTTTTTCATACGCAGATCGAGTGTTTTAATTCCCAGGATTGTCAGCCAACAATCAAACGGACTGGGCACGGCACCAATTGTTTTTTGAATAAACTTTAGATGCTCAAACAGATCTTCCCTGTTGGTAATAACTACACCGCCAATCAACTGATTGTGACCACTTAAATATTTAGAGGTGCTGTGCATGACCAGATCTGCGCCGAATTCGAGGGGGCGTAAAAAGACAGGCGTTGCGAACGTAGAATCGACACCATAAATCAAATCATGGTTTTTGGCGATTTTCCCAACTGCCTCCAAGTCAGTGACCTTCAGTAAAGGATTTGTAGGTGTTTCTATCCAGATCATTTTCGTGGTAGGCTGGATTGCATTTTCTACATTAACCGGATCAGAAGAATCCACATAGCTAAAGTGCAAATCATAATTCACAAGAACCTGGTTAAAGTGTCGAGATACTCCCCCGTACACATCATCAGAGCAGATCACATGATCTCCTGCTTTAAGCAGTTTTAAACAGCTATCCACTGCGGCCATACCACTTGCAAACGCTGCACCATATTTTCCATTATCGATAGCAGCCAAATGCTCTTCCATTGTTTGTCTTGTAGGGTTAGAAGAGCGGGTATAATCGAAACCTTTGTCCTGACCTACTTTTTCCAAAACATAGGTGGCAGTTTGGTATATTGGTGGCAGGATGGATCCAGTAGTGGGGTCCGGTTTAAGGCCGGCGTGTACAACTTTTGTGTCCAATTTCATAATGACTCCTTACGTTTCAAGTAAATATTCCTTCAGAGAAGAATATTGATTGGGTATCATTGTAGCATGTTTTTCTTTTGACATTGATTCTTGCAATCGTTCGGGCATGGGTACCTTTTCACTTATGATGGGCTCAATCACATCAGCAAATTTGCCAGGGTGTGCTGTAGCTAAAACAATACCCGTAAAGTCTGTACCGTTTTCTCGGCGGTAAGTATTTAAACCTAAAAGCCCTACAGCCGTATGTGGGTCTATAATATAATTGAAGGAATCTTTTGTATTATGTATCGAACTCCGCGTTTCATTATCACTGAAACTCCAGCTGGTCAACTCTTTTTGCAGAGCGCTCACATCCTGATTATACAATTTTAATATCCGGTCCAAATTACTGGGTTTTCCCACATCCATAGCATTTGAAATGGTATGCTTTGATGGTTGGGGTTTGATTTTACCGCTTTGTAAATATTTAGGGAATACATCATTCGCATTAGTAGCAGCAATGAATTTCTTTACGGGAAGCCCCATCCGTTTGGCTAGGATACCGGCATTAATATTGCCAAAATTACCACTGGGTACGCTGAACACCACAGAGTCGCCATTACTGACCTGTTTCCAAGCCCAGGCGTAATAAACGAATTGAGGTAAAAGACGGGCAATATTGATTGAATTAGCAGAACTCAATGCTCGTTGTTCACGCAAATTTTCATCAAGAAAAGCTTCCTTAACCATCCGCTGGCAATCATCAAAACTACCTTCCACTTCCAAGGCACTGATATTGTTTCCCAGTGTCGTTAATTGTTTTTCCTGGATCGGACTCACCCTTTTTGACGGATAGAGAATAACGACCCGTATATCTTTTAGACCGAAAAATCCGTTGGCAACAGCGCTACCTGTATCGCCTGAGGTAGCTACTAAAACAGTGATCTCATCATACAACAAATGTTCCATGCAGCGGGCCATGAACCTGGCTGCAAAATCTTTGAAGGCCAGTGTGGGGCCATGAAATAATTCCAGAACACCAAGTTTGTCATTCAAAAATATTAAGGGTATATCAAATGTAAAAGCAGATTTGGTAATCTTTGCCAATTCAGCTGTAGAAATATCTCCTGAAACATATGGATCAATCATTTCACAGGCCAATTCAGGATAACTCAAACCAGAGTTAAAAAAATCAAGATCAAACTCTGGAATGGACTCTGGCAGGTACAGTCCACCATCGGGGGCTAATCCTTTAAAAAGCGCTTCTTTAAAACTAACAGCCGCGCTCCTTTCTTTGGTACTGAAATACTGCAAACGGTTCAGTCCATGATCTCCGGGGACTTTTTATGGATAGACGATGAATAAGCAGTGCTATTCAATTCGTTTTTCTTGAATGCTTCTACCATTGCAAATCCCACTTTTTTGGCCTTTTCTTCGGAATCAGATAAAGCAAATAATGCTGGCCCAGAACCGGAGATTCCACAGCCAATTGCGCCCGCACCCATGGACGCCTTTTGGACAATGTGGTAACCAGGTATCAATTCAGCCCTGACTGGCTCGGCAAACAGATCTACCATAGATCGGCCCAACAAATTAAAATCAGCTTTGTGCAAACCATGGGTAAACCCAGCTAAATTCCCGGCCTGCTCAACCGCAGATTTTAAGGGTACACGATTGGGCATTATTTTTCTGGCGTCCCGGGTGTTGATAACAAAATCCGGCAGAACAACCGTACTGAATAAATTTTCCGGTACGGGCAATTGCAAAATATCTAAAGGATCATAACTACGAATAAGTATAATACCACCAAACAAAGCTGGTGCGATGTTATCGGCATGAAATCCGCCGGAGGCAACCGCTTCACCGGCCATTCCATGTACCAATAATTCTTCCAATTTCAACGGTTTACCCAATAATTCATTGACACCCACAACAGCGGCGGCGGCACTAGCTGCACTGGATCCCAATCCACTGCTGGGCGGAACACCTTTTTCAATGTGCACATTAAATCCTTGATCAATACCTAGGCTGTTCAACAATGATAAAATTGCTTTTCCTGCTGTATTATATTTTGCTGCAGCAGGTATAGTGTCAGCTTTCGATCCGGAAAGGGTAATGTCTACTCCCGGGGAATCTTTTGTTTTTATTGTTAACGTATCGGCTGGTTTAGCAATTGCATAACCGATACAGTCAAACCCGCAGGAAACGTTGGCTACCGAACCAGTGGCACATACTTTTAGGGACTTAACCGCCATTGATATAGCTTCTTATTAGTAATAGATTTGTCATAAAGTTAAAAGCTCTATTAACATCCAGTATTATTGGGTGAACATATAACATTAATTGCCTTTATAAGAATAATGATAAAAATATTAAATTAGAGTGGTACAATAAACAAATTAGTTTTTCAAGGCAAGCGACATTAAAAATAAAATAAATATAGCCCTGTTTGGTTTCGGCCGCATTGGTCGTAACATATTTCGGCTGGGCTATACCAATCCCCATCTAAATTTTGTCGCCATAAGTGATTTGGGACATGCTGATGTTCTGCACTATCTTTTAATGCGGGATTCGATATATGGCACTCTGAAAGATGAAGTCAAGCTGGATGGCAATTATTTTATCACTGAAGGTCAGCATGTGCGTGTCCTTTCCGGTGGCAAGCCTGGTACAATTCCCTGGGATACATTTGGTGTGGATGTGGTTATTGACGCAACCGGCCACTATCTAAAACGCGAAGAACTGGAACAACACCTGGAAGCAGGTGCCAGACGAGTCTTTGTAACCCGGACGCCGGAAGATGAGATCGACCGTATCGTAATCCCCGGGATTAATGAGGATCTGATCAAGGAATCTGATCAACTTATTTCTGCTACTTCATCCACAACACAAGTATTAGCCTTAATGCTAAAAATATTGGATCAGCACTATTCTGTCAAAAGGGCGATGATGACTACCATCCATGCCTATACAGCGGATCAGCCCCTTGCAGATGCAGTAGGCCTAGATCTGCGTCGCAGCCGCTCGGCGGTTGAAAATATTATCCCTAACACGACAGGCGCGCCAGAGATCATTGAGCAATTAATGCCTGAATTTGCAGGTAAGCTAGATGGTATTGCATTCAATGTGCCCGTTCCAAATGGTTCCTGCGTTGACCTTACTACTGAATTAGAGACCATGCCTGCGGTGGAAGAAGTCAATCAAGTCATGAAACAGGAAGCAGAAAATGGGTACGCAGGTTTAGTCGGGTATACGGATGACCCCATTGTATCCAGTGATGTGAACGGCCGGGAAGAAACAATGATATTTGATGCCAAAGCAACAATGATCACAGCAGAAAAATTGCTGAAGACGATCTGCTGGTACGATAATGGTTGGGGGTTTGCAAAAAGAATCCTTGATACAATACTGCTTTACGGAAATGAGGATGCTGCCTAATGCGGGTTGCAATTAATGGATTTGGCAGAATTGGACGTTCTGTATTTCGGGTCTTGGATCATCATAAGGAAATTGATCTTGTTGCCATTAATGATATCTTTGATAAAGATGCCCTTGTCTACCTTCTAAAGTATGATACTGTTATGGGTCGTTTCCCTGGCGACGTTGCGCTGGATGGGGACATACTCAATGCCGGGCATCAGCAAGTTAAGTTGCTTTCGGAAAGGATACCTGAACAATTGCCCTGGGGTGATCTTGGTATAGATGTTATCGTAGAATCCACTGGCATATTCAGGCAAAGAGCCCAACTAGAAAATCATCTGACGGCGGGTGCAAAAAAAGTCATTTTAACGGTACCGCCGAAGGACGAAATTGATTATATGGTAGTTCTAGGAGTGAATGATGATGGATTAACAGCGGATCACAGTCTAATATCTAACGCCAGTTGTACGACGAATTGTTTGGCCCCGATGGCCAAGGTACTACATGAAGCATTTGGAATTGAGTTTGGGGTCATCAATACTATCCACGCCTACACCAATGATCAACGGTTAGCGGATGTTCCGCATTCAGATTGGCGTAGAAGCCGTGCAGCCGCTGAAAATGTTATTCCTACGACAACAGGCGCAGCACGAGCTGTTGGAAAAGTGTTACCGGAACTGAATGGCAAACTGGATGGTATCGCTATGCGGGTACCTGTCCCGGATGGTTCAGTTGTAGATTTTAATGTACGTTTAGAACAGGATGTAACCCCCGAAAAGATCAATGATGCTGTCCACGCGGCAGCAGATAGTGGACCGCTTGCAAAGGTGCTGGAATATTCAATTCTCCCAGTGGTGTCCACGGATATTATTGGTAACAAGCACTCATCTATATACGATGCTCCATTTACTCGAGTAATCGGCGGAAATTTCATAAAAACACTGAACTGGTATGATAATGAATGGGGTTATTCCAATAGGGTAGTAGACCTTATGGGTCTATTGAATAAATTCGTTTAATTTTGTTTGAATAAGATTTTACGCGGCAATTCAACAATTGCCATTCAAACAGGATAAAAAAAACAGTCCTTGAGAAGAAGTTCTCTGAGACTGTCGTTTAGCGGGACCGACGTGGGTCAAAACGAACTTTGTTTGAAATAACTATAAAGTACTAATATATAGGGGTTTACGACTTTTTGTTCTTATTCTTCTCCCCCCT